>Ga0207667_10000060_pt1 | contig 192320 bp, 197 predicted proteins | sample KBSCornC52_FD_184301 | JGI IMG/M metagenome (GOLD analysis project Ga0207667, IMG submission 184301) | Corn rhizosphere microbial communities from Kellogg Biological Station, Michigan, USA - KBS Corn C5-2 (SPAdes) (version 2) | ecosystem: Host-associated > Plants > Roots > Rhizosphere > Soil ... | reverse complement strand
GCGTACTAACCCACTGCGAAGCAACGCTGGAGCACGTCTACGAGCGGGACGTTGCACGCCTGCACGAGGCAGCTACTAAGGACTTCCTGCACATCAGCTATGAGAAAGCGGTCAAACTGCTCCAGGAAAACGGCTTCCCCGAAGTACGCTTCGGCGATGACCTCAAGGCGGAGCACGAAGCGCAGATCGTTTCCCTCCTCAACGGCGAAGGCTCCGAGCTGCCGGCCTTCATCATGAAGTATCCAAAGGAAATCAAGTTTTTCAATATGAAAGTCTCGACGAGCGACCCGCGCGTCTGCCTGTCAGCCGACCTTATCCTGCCCTACTCTGGGGAATCGACGGGCGCAGCAGTGCGTGAACACAATTTCGAGCGCCTGCGCGACCGACTACTCGGCTCAACAATGTTCGCGCTGCACCAAGAGCGCGGCGGCACATACGACGACTTCACCTGGTACCTCAACATCATGGAATCAAAGAGTACACGCCCCCACGCTGGCTATGGCATCGGCAACGACCGCATCCTGCAATACATCCTCGGCGAGTCCGATATCCGTAACGCCTCACTCTTTTCCCTGCTTAACCGCCAAACCGGCGACTGGAATAAGAAGTAATCCTTGCATCCTAGCCGTAGTACGAGTTCCGTTTGACAAGGCTCGTCTTTTGGAGTAAAGATGGCAGATATGAAGAAGTTTTCATCGGTCGGTTCACTTATTCTTCCCATGATTGTAGCGATTGTAGTTGTCGTCGGCAGTGTACTTGCCACCTATTACGTCCAGAATAATACCGGGATCCACACGCTCGACGCCGCCGCCAATACGCCAAATGGTTCATCCAATGTGCCGCAAACCGTCCATGTCGCCGCCCCCGCCACGCAATCAGCAGGCCTAAGCGTCACGGCGGAGCCGTCGGGTGAAGGCCAGGCTAGCACGGGTGCCGTCCAGGGAGGCTCATTCGAGATTGCACCGCAACCGCCAACCACCTCACCAGTTCCGACTCCGCAACCACCTATCCGCTGTGCGATGGCCGTAACCGGCTCATCAAGTTGCCCGCCATATTGCGAGCCTTGCTATCACCCTATCGAAGGAGTATCACCGATGATCATGTGCCCAATGACTACCGAGAGCGCCCAGCCGCAGATTGCCTGCGGCTCGTGCGGCTACAAGACGTTAGACACCGCTATTGCATGCAAAGCATATTAGCCGAAGGCTCGCTAGCCGATCTGCTATCATAAGCACTATGGACCTACGTATCCGTAAAGCAGAGGCGGCCGACACTACGGCTGTCCAGCGGTGGCTAGAAGCCGATACTGGCCCTTCCAATCTCGTCGGCCACTACGAACACACCGGAATAGGCGCTCAGCCAGTAACCACGAATAACACCTGGGTGGCGACATTGGATGATGAATTGGTAGCATACGCCGCACTTGCCGAGGAGCCAGGACGCGAAGTCCGTTTGAGCTTTATCGTCAGGCCGGACCGGCGGCGGGAAGGTATCGCCAAAACGTTTATTCCCCTACTCCTGCAGACCGCCAATCTTTCTTCGTACGCTAAGCTCAAAGCAAGCCTACCGTTTGAGGATATCGCCGTCCGGAAAATACTCGAACGCAGCGGTTTTCATCAAATAGGCAACGACGAAACCGGCCGGATCGTATTCGTCCGTCGATAATGCCTGTTCCCTAATGAATAAAGGCAAAGTCGGCAGCAGCTGATGGCGGGAAGGCGCGGTAGTCTACCTCGTTGAAGCCAACAACGTTCATCTCGGAGATATGCCAGGTCCCGTCGGCGTCGACATTCTCTACGAATGCCACATGTCCCAACCCGCCTGCAGATGTTTGCATGATAGCGCCTGGCGCCGGGCGATTATCGACAGTATAGCCATAGGCGGCCGCGCGATCAGCCCACTCATAGGCATCACCCCAAGCGTTCGGTATCGGGTGGCCTGTTTGGGCGCGGCGCTCTGACGCCCAGTACGTACAGTTGCCGTAAGCGTATTCGTCATCGATCGGGCCAGTATAGGTGATGGGCACCACTTTGATACTTGCCAGCTGTACGCCACAATTCACCGGTGCAAGATCATCCGCCTTGGCATGGCGTGGCGACCAGTAGTTGCAGTAGTAGGTATACTCGTCGTGTATGGAAGCAGCGGCCACCGTCGATGCTGCCGGCTGCGTGAACTGGATAAGGGCCGTCAGAGCAAGCGTGATATTGATGGCAAACAGGGAGATGGCAGACGCCAGCAGCAACGCCCGCATTTCCCGTTTGAAGAATGATACCGCTTTTATAAACCGTCCCAGGCCACCCATGCCGTTTTCCCTTTGCAAAGAATATATTTCCAAGATAGCCACATTTATCTAAAAAATGCAAGGCACACCGTTACAATTTACGGTAGGGTACCCTCAGTAACGTCCTTGCAGGCGCATCCTAGGAACCGGGCGTATTAGGCGTTACGGTTGCCTAAGTCGCGCCAGTTTTGCTCACGCAGCTCGACGCTATACTTCTTAGCTGCACGCTTGATGCGGCTCCATGCCTCGTCGCGCTCCTCATCACTTACGCCTTCTACCTGGTCAAAGCGTGCAACCGCATCGCGTACGTGGGCTGCATTTTCAATCGGTTCTTTGCGTTTCTTCGGGAACGCGAAATCATCAGCGGACAATGTATCCCGTTGCTTGCTGGATAGTTTGGCCATATACCTCTCCCTCCATTACAGCCGTATAATACGCTGCGCACACATTTACCTGCAGTAGCATTACTTACGCCATACCTCGACAATGGCAACACTAACAGCGACGACACCAGAAACTTCGTAGTCTTGGCAGAGAGGAAAGGGGCGACCGTGACGAGACCGACTGCCAAGCTGCTACACCAACTGACCGAATGCCAATCGCCCGTTGCCCTCACCATATATATGCCCGTCCACACCGTACACACATCGCCAGCCATGCGTGAAGACCGAATCCGCTTCAAGAATCTGCTCGGCCAAACCCGCGATACCATAACCGGGTTGCTTAATATTAAAGAGCTGATACGCAAAATATTTACAACCAGCTCGAGCAGCTCCTGGACAACGGCTCAGGACTCTCCTCGCATGACCCTGGTGTACTCCGTCAGGCCGCAGCTGAAGGGCGAATTGAAACGCTGCTCCTGAAGATGATCCAACTGACTGCAGATACGATCCGTCCCGGACTAGCCGATGCGCCCAAGCTAGTCTTTGGGCCGGCAGAACTCATGCCGCTTACCAACTCCTTGGCCATGCGCGTCGGACAAACAGGGGGAGCTATAGCACTGACGCGCCTGGTTCCTGGAGCGGATCCTCACGAAGCACCCCTGGCGACGGCTATTTTCCGCTACTAGACGGGGCTAGAACCGGTTCCAGAGATATTGGTTCGTCACCTCGTGGTGATAAAGTATCTCGGCGTCTTTGACACGGCGGCCCAGTTCGCGAGCATTGCGGTGGGCGACAGCCTGCTTCTTCTCGAGATATTTCTCCTTGGCTTCTTCACCGAGGAGTTGCGTCGCATACTCGCTTGCCTTAAAGATACGAATCGCGTCGTGGATGGACGACGGCAGGAAGCGCAGCCTGGTGCGCTTGTCGCTGTCGGCCGCCGGTACAGCATCTTCCAGACCGGTTTTGAGCAGTGCTAAGAGCGCCAAGTATGGGTTAGCGTCCGGCCCGACGGAACGGATCTCGATCCGCGCGCTGTGCTCATTGCCGAACGGAATGCGGATCATCGAGCCACGGTCGTTAGCGGAGACTTTGATCTGGTTCGGAGCCTCGAAGTGCGGGTCGAGGCGCCGGTAGGCATTGACACTGGAGTTGAGCAACAGGCAGATGTCCGGAGCGCGGTTGAGAATCTTATCAACAAACTCCCAGCCAAGCTTCGATAGCCGGTCCTCACCATTCTTGTCGTAGAAGAGGTTCTTGCCTGCCTTGGCAAGCGAGAAGTTAACGTGCATGCCGCTACCGTTGATGCCCTGAACGGGCTTCGGCAGGAACGTCGCGGTTAAGCCCATGCTCATAGCCACTTGGCGACAAACGAGCTTATACAGTTGCACCTGGTCACAGGCCCGCAACACATTAGCGTATGAGAAGTTGATCTCAAACTGCGACGGCGCGACCTCGGGGTGGTCCTTTTCGTTCTTAAAGCCCATCGCCCGTTGCACTTCCGCCGTCTTGTCGATAAAGAGTCGTAATTCGTCGAGAGGCAGCGAATGGAAGTAACCACCGGTCGAGACGAGCTGGAAGCCGGTACGGCTATCAAAGCCCTGCTCGGCATCGATGCCCTTGAGCAGAAAGCCCTCGATCTCCGGCGCCATGTATGCTACAAGATTGTCCTTTGCCTTGATCTGCGCAGCGTAGGCCTGTAGCTGCCCACGGAAGTCAGATCCATACGGCGTCATGTCGCGATTACAGACGTTGCCGAAGACAATTACCTTGCCCGCACCGAAAACATCGGCTGGTACAAAGGTAAAGCTGGTCCAATCGACCTTTAGACGCAGATCGGATTCGCTCTGCTTGCTGAAGCCAGCAATCGATGAGCCGTCAAAGGTGAGGTTATCAAGCGAGTCCAGGAAGAATTTCTTATCATAGTCGAGCATGTGCAGCCGGCCCTCGATATCCGAGAAACACACCGTCACCGCCTTAATATGCGTCTCGCCGGTCAGGTAGCCCACGTGCTGCTTCTCAGCTTGTGCTGGATCGATTAGCGACCGCGCCTTCGTATTGAGCTCCTCGAGTTGGGCATAGGTCAACTCCAGGAAGTTTGTCAGTGTTTTTGCCTGTTCGTCCATTATTAATTACTCCTTATCTTAATTGGTTCCGGCTCCAGCGCAGACACCAGCCCCGCCGCCAGCCCGGCTACCCCAGAGCTAATGTGCACTACTGTACCACCGGCGAAGTCGAGTGCGCCGAGGTCGTGCAGCCAGCCGCCCGGCGCCCAGACCCAGTGCGCCATCGGCGTATAGATACAAAGCAACCACAGCGCCGTAAAGACCGCGAACGCCGAGAATTTCATGCGTTCAGCGAAAGCGCCAGTAATAATTGCAGGCGTGATCGCCGCAAAGAATAATTGGAAGACAACGAAGGCAAAGGCGGGAACCGTCGGCGCCGGCACCATGCCGCCACTGCTAATATTGTTCAACCCGGCAAACCTCAAGCCACCGATAACATGTCCGATATCCGGCCCAAAGGTCAAAGAGTAGACTATCAACACCCATAATACCGACACTAAGTCGAGGGCAAACATGCTCTGGATAACGGTCGCCAGTACGTTCTTTGCCCGTACCATACCGCCATAGAACAACGCTAGCCCGGGTACCATAAACATCACCATAGCAGCAGATATCAGGACGTAACTCGTGTCGCCTGTATTCATCGTGCCACTCCTACTTACCTGCTGTAGTTATGGCTAATGTATCACCAAAATATTAATCAATGCAATAACTAGGTTAATTTTATTGATAATAAGTATTAAAATTAACTTGTTAAATTATTATGGAAGCATCACCGAACCTACTTGACGTCGTCATAGCATTGCCCTACGCTCGTAGGTGAACAAGGAAATTCATATGCCACAACACAAACATAAGGCCAACCGATGGTTCATAGCAGTACGGGGCAGCTACCTACCCGCCGCATGGCAGGGTTGGCTTCTCTACATTCCTTACACTGCGTACCTTATCGGTATCTTGGTATTTGTAACATTGCAGAATGAGTCATTGCCGCTAGCCGTTCTAACACTTATACCAAACTGGGTTTCCGCCATTATCATCATGACGTGGATCGCCAAACGCGCCAGCTAGCCCTACCTAGCGCGGTGCCGTCTTGGGCGTACCCGTCAATACGCGTTTCACCTCTTCATCCGTAACTTGCGGGAAATTATGGTAGTATGCCCCGACCGCGCCAAAACCGCTGGCCGGAACATGCGAAACAATAACCTCGTCAGCTAGCTTCGCCACATCGCGGATCGCTTCGCGCGGCGCTACCGGCACACCGACCACAATCTTACGAGGTTCGTAGCGCCGCACTTCTTTGAGGGCAGCACGCAGCGTGAGTCCGGTTGCGATGCCATCGTCGACGACGATTGCTACCTTGCCTCGCGCGTCCGGTTCATACCGGTCCCTTCCAAAATACTCGATACGGCGGCGCTTCGCTTCCTGCCGCTGCCGCTCTATTTCCTCTTGTATCCATTCCTCATCGGCCATTTGTAGCTCGGCATCATTCCAGACCGCTTCGCCCGTCTCGGTCACTGCGCCAATCGCATACTCCTGCCATGCCGGATGACCGATCTTCCGGGCGATGACAACTTCCAGTGGCAAACCAAGTTCTCGCGCCACCACCGCCCCAACAACAACGCCACCACGCGGTAGCGCGAACACGACCGCATCCTTGCCGCTGTACTCTGCCAGATCTTCCGCCAGTTGTTGTCCGGCATCAAGCCTATCTTCAAAAACCATATCCCTCCATAGTCTGTAGCGTTTTTGCCGGCTACATGAGTTATTATTCCGCCGCAATAACCATCTGCACAGTGAAGAACTCTATTGACTCCCGGACGCCGCAAGGCTATGTAATCTTACGATGCCTACGGCGATATACGGAAACAACCGTGCCTGGCAAGCATCAATCATGCCCGCGCTAGTTAACATAACCTGGGTAGCCGGCATAACCACGGCTGCCCGTCACTTGTTCGTCAAAGCTTATGCATTGGCTTGTATAGCGTTCCATGACTCCCCCTTCACACTTACGACTGTACAGGGAGGCCTCGAGAAGCTCCGTTATATTTTTCACTCTGGTGCGCAACTTAGCGGCAAATTAAGTTGATTGAACACCGTATTCATGATATAAGTGCTTAGTCTTGTTGAGGGACAAGATAGTCCGCCATCTGGCGAACAGTATGGGAGATAGCTTGCCGGCAGTTACGCATGGCAACTATGGTGAGGGCACGCTGTGCCTGGAGGGTGTATGAGCACTACAGTGGCTGGTCTTTATCGGCGAACAGACTGGGCGCGGTATTACCGCTTATCACGCGAGAGCCAAGCTTCTCTGGATCTCTACGGGATATACGATGAACACCGCGGTCGCCGAGAATCTACCTATCCGCTCTACCGACAGATCCGCCTCTTCACAATCGTCCTTTCGGATGGCGAACTGCATATCACCCAGGCTTCAATCCATCCCCACGTGATCGGAGAGCTCCGGTATAAAGGATTTTTCGCCCCATCCGATGGGCAGACACGAAATATTGAAGGATCTATTCAGTTCCTATCTGGGCACACTACCATCTCGTTAAGGAATTAATTTCCTCGCAGCGCAAGGATGCGCCCTCCCCATTCTCCCCTCTACAAGCGTTCTTCCTTAAGACACCTTGCGTGTCACCGAAGACAGGTTGCGAATATGGTTGAAGCCCTGTTGCCTACACGTTCTTGAGTACCCTTACTCATCAACCCAGCAACAAGCTTCCCATTCCCCGCAACCAACACACCGTTCCACAAATGCGTGTTTGTGCTGACGAGTCCAAAAGGACGAAAACGGTTATCTGCAAGGCATGTCGGCCAATATTTTCATGTTATCTTACATATATCTCTTGACTCCAAAAGCCAAAACTACAACAATAAGCGTAAGCAAAAAGACTATTTATGAAAGGCAATACCGCAATGAAGCGTCTCAAACGGTTCCGCACAATCCGGACACTAAAGCTCAACCCTGTTATGCTGATCCTCTTTGCAGCTGTCTTCGGCCTCGGTGGACTGCTTATTATCTTGACCCATGCCGCTCCGCCGGCGCCGACTATCTATCTAAACCCAAGCACGGTGACCGTTGGTCCAAACGGTACATTTAGCGTTCAGGTCCGGGAAAATAGCGGCACAACCGGCGTCAACGCCCTCCAGGCAAACTTCAGTTATCCTTCCGGTCTCGTTACATGTAACAGCATAGATACGAGCTCGAGCGCTTTCAGCGTGGAAGCTCAATCGACCTGCAGCGGAGGCCAAGTGACAATCGCCCGCGGCGTTGCTGGCGGCAGTGCGGCACTAACTGGCGATCAGCTCGTCGCCGTCGTTAACTTTACTGCCGATGCGTCGAGCGGTACGGCTACCATGGCTTTCACGACCGGGACCGCGCTCGTCAGTGCTGCATCCAACCAAGATATTCTCGGTTCACTGTCGGCAACCGGCGGTGGCACCTACACTATAGATGCCACCGCACCAACGGTAAGCGTCACGGCACCTGCCAACAACGCCACCGTGAATGTCGGCAACGTCAACATCACCGCTTCTGCTACTGATAGCAGTACGATCAGCAATGTTAAATTCTACATAGACGGCACGCTCGTATCTACCGACACGACGTCGCCCTATGCCTACACGTGGGCCGCAACGCTTGGTGCGCATACCATACAAGCCAAGGCGACCGATGCGTATAACAATGTTGGCTCATCGTCGATTGTGAACGTTACCGTTGCCGACCAGACGCCACCAAGCGTTTCGATGACGGCCCCGTCAAACGGCACATCGCTTGGTGCTACTACCACGACGGTAAGTGCCACCGCCTCCGATAACGTCGGTGTGGCGGGCGTCCAGTTTAAACTGGACGGGGCCAATCTAGGTGCCGAAGATACGACAAGTCCGTACTCTATCAGCTGGAATACCGCGACCACCTCAAGCGGCAGCCATACACTTACCGCTGTTGCGCGCGATGCCGCCGGCAACACGACCACGGCAACGGCAGTCACCGTCACCGTCGATAACACTGCACCAACAGTAAGCATCACCGCTCCTACCGCAGGCAGCACCGTCAAGAACACCGTCTCGATTACCGCGGCCGCCACGGATAACACCGGCGGAACAGGCGTTGCCAAAGTCGAGTTCTACATAAACGGCACGCTCAAGACGACCGCCACGAGCTCCCCGTACACTTATTCATGGGATACTACCGCGGCCGCTAACGGCTCGTACACGCTGAGCGCTAAGGCATACGATGCTGCGTCGCCTGCGAACGTCGCGACCAGTGCTTCCGTGGGGGTAACCGTCAATAATCCTGACGCACAGCCGCCCACTACTCCTGCCAACTTCAAGTCCACCGGCAGTACCCTGAACAGTATTAGCTTATCCTGGAATGCTAGTACGGATAATGTAGGTGTGACCGGTTACCAGGTAAAGCGAAATGGCACGCTCGTTACGACAACACCATCCCTCACCTTCACTGACACAGGATTAAGTTCCTCCACTGCGTACAGCTACACTGTTGCAGCAATCGATGCCGCCGGCAATACCTCCGCGACTGCCGGACCGCTCAATGTCACTACACTGACACCCGTCCCTGGCGATGTTGACGGTGACGGCCATGTAACAATCATCGACCTGTCGATCTTGCTCACCCACTACGGGCAAACGTACGCAGCAGCCGACTTCAACAGCGATGGCACAGTCAATATTCTCGACCTGTCGATCTTGCTCACCCACTACGGGCAATAAGACTATAGGTCAACACGGGCATAGAACCATGTTTTGACGAGCTGCACCAGCAGCAGATATGCTGCTACGATGCAAACGATAGCTGCTAGAGACAACAGTGGTAGCGAAGTGAAGTGGAAGAAATGACCGAACGCGCTCAGCGCAATGAGGCAGGCTGTCCCGACTCCCGCCAACGTTGTGCAGAGCACATAGATACTTGGATTACTGTGCAAAAACGGTAGACGCCGTGTCCGCAGCACGTAGACAACAAGCAGCTGAGTGGCCATGGATTCTATAAACCAGCCAGTTTGGAAGCGGCTGCCGCTAAAACCGAATGCAATAAAGAGCGTGAAGAATGTAATGAAGTCGAAGAGGGAGCTCAGGGGACCGAACACCCACATGAACTTTTTGAGTGCGGCGATCTTGAGTACGCGGGGCCGCTGTACCTCCTCAAGGTCTACTGCATCGAGCGGCAGGGTAATCTGCGCTCCGTCTGATATAAGATTATTGAGCAGGATCTGCGGGGCAAGCATCGGCAGGAACGGCAGGAGTAGCGAGGCTCCCGCCACCGAGAACATATTGCCGAAGTTTGAGCTGAGGGCCATCTTGAGGTATTTCAAAGTGTTCGCAAATGTCCGCCGCCCCTCGAGCACGCCCTCGATCAGATCGGCAAGGCTTTTATGTATCAGGATCATGTCGGCCGTGTCCTTAGCTATATCCACCGCGTTATTGACGGATATGCCGGTGTCAGCCGCTTTCAGCGAAGGGGCGTCGTTGATACCGTCGCCCATATAGCCGACGACATGGCCATTGGACTGCAGTAGTTCAATAATACGCATCTTCTGCTCTGGATCCACCCGGGCAAAAACAGTCGTCGACTCAACTTTGTACGTCAAGTCGGTAATGCTCATCTTAGCGATCTGTGCGCCGGTCATGACACCTTTAATGGGGAGGCCGATATCCCGGGCAATCTTCCCTGTCACCAGGTCGTTGTCACCGGTGAGTATCTTCACCTCGATACCGTTGTCATGCATATGCAGGAGCGTAGCGGCCACTGTCTTTTTAGCGGGGTCGAGGAAAGCGACAAACCCGACGAACGTCATGTCTGCCTCATCTTTGATTTCATAGTTTGTCTGGGCCGGTAACCGCTTCGAAGCTACTGCCAGCACGCGGAACCCTTCGCGGCTCAGTTGTTGGTACTGGCACAGTATGTCGTCCCATATCTGTTCGGTCATAGAATGGCCGCGACTGCCCTCTGTAGCACATATTTTGACAACCTCCTCCGGCGCTCCTTTGGTAATGAGCTCTACTTCCCCCTTATGCCGCACCACTACTGATGAGCGCCGGCGCTTGAAGTCGAACGGTATCTCTGTCAGTTTATGGTAGCCGCTGACCGGTATCTTCCGGTACGCCTTGATCGCGTCATCCAGAGGGCTCTTGAAGCCCGATTCGAACTCGCTCGCCACATAGGCACTGCACAGTACTGCTTCCGACTCATGCCCGTAGCCGTCGACGTATTTGACCAGTTCGATATGGTCCTCTGTTAGCGTGCCGGTCTTGTCGGTACACAAGATATCCATGCTGCCAAAGTTCTCGATCGCCGACAGTTTCTTGACGATCACGCCGCGTTTGGCCATGGCCAGCGACCCCTTCGTGAGGTTGAGCGTGATGATCATCGGCAATAATTCCGGCGTTAATCCAACGGCTAGAGCGACACTGAACAGCAGTGAATCGAGCAGGTTGTGCTTCAGCAAGGCGTTGACCAGGAAGACGAACAGGACGAGACCAAAGGTAATACGGATAATCAAGAGGCTGAAATCCTTGATCTCGCGGTCGAACTCCGTCGGAGCGTCATGGCCACTGATAGAAGTCGCAATGTGGCTGAACTTCGTATTGAAGCCCGTGGCGGTAACAGTCATATATGCCGAGCCGCTGACGGTACTGCTGCCCATGAACAGTTCCTCACCGGCCTGCTTGGGCTTGGGAAACGACTCGCCATTCAAGACCGACTCGTTAATGTAGAAATGCTCAGCATTCACCACGCCGCCGTCGGCCGGGACAATATCACCAGCGCGCAACAGGACAACATCTCCAACCACTAGGTTGCGTACGGGTACCTCAACCAATTGGCCGCTCCGCTGCACCGCCGCACTGACGCGAACCCGGCTTTTCAGCGCTTCAGCAGCTTTGTCGCTCTTATAGGTATTCACGAAATCGAGTAGCGTGCTGACGGCAACGATAACGAGGATAATGACCGCGCTCGTCCGGTCGCCCAGAAAGCCCGACAGGATGGCGGCCAACGCCAGGATAATAATCAGCGGGTTCTTGAAGCGGGCGGCCAGGGCAATAGCGCCAGCAAACCGCTTCTGTCGCACGACTTCATTATAGCCGTCGTGGCGCAGGCGGCGATTCGCTACGGCCATGTCAAGACCAGTTATGTTTGTTTTATCGCTGTCCATGAGCATTGTTAACTTTATGGTAGCATGCCATACATTGTCTTTTGCCAGGTTCTAAGGCAGGGCTCAGCTTGCAGCCGTACAGTCCCTGCCATGAATACATTCACTCTTGGCGTCCGCAATGTTTTCCGCAATGCCGTACGCGCCGCGTCTACCTTCATCATCCTAGGACTTAGCATCGGGCTGTGCCTCGTGATGCTCATCGCCCACGAGGCCGTCGGCGCAAAAATTGCTGCTGTGAAGGCAAGCATAGGCAACACCATTACCATAACCCCGACAGGGTTCAATAACTTCAGCGATGCCAATAACGCGCTCACGACGTCTCAGCTACAAAAAGTTTCGGCGTTGCCGCACGTCACCAATGTAACGGAAGATCTCACGAGTCGACTGACAACCGATGGCGCGCAATCCTTCGGCCGCAGCGACAACGGCGGCACAACCAGCCTCACCTCGCCCGTGACGCTCAACGACGGGAAAGGCGGCGCAATCGTCCGCAACTTCGTTGGCAATTTGCCTGCCGACTTTAGCCTGCCCATTCCTATCCTCGGTACGACCGATCCGTCACATCTGGATGGCACGGTCCTGAAGCTAACCGGCGGTACGACGATAGACGGCAGCAAAGACGCGTCCGAGGCGCTCATCAGTACCGATATGGCAGGCAAGAACAACCTGAAGACCGGTTCGACCTTTACCGCTTACGGAGTGCCCATCACCGTCGCAGGTATCTTCGATAGCGGTACACAGGGCGGCAACAGTACGGTAATCGTTTCCCTGCCCACCCTCGAACGACTGAGCGGTCAGAGTGGCGACGTAACGAACGCTGTTGCCACGGTCGACTCACTTGATAATTTGTCGAGCGCGACAACGGCCGTGAAAAACACGCTCGGATCAGCTGCCGATGTCGAAAGCTCTCAGGATCAGGCGGATGCCACCGTCAAGCCGCTCGAGAACGTACAGAATATCTCGCTCATCAGCCTCGTTGGTGCCGTGATTGCCGGTGCGATCATTATTTTGCTTACCATGATTATGATCGTCCGCGAACGCCGGCGCGAAATCGGCATCTTAAAGGCCATCGGCGCGAGCAATACGCGCGTTATTCTCCAGTTCATGAGCGAAGCCATAGTCTTTACGCTTGTCAGCGCGCTGATCGGAATCATCATCGGCGTGATAGGCGGCAATCCGGTTACAAACATGCTCGTCAGCAGTTCGGCGAGTACACCGAGCAACACAGCCATGTTCACCAGAGGATCCGGAAGATCAGGCGGATTTAGCGGGTTTAGTGGCAACGGCGGGATCAGGCAATTTGCCATGCGGACAGGCGGAGGGCTCCTGCAGCGTAATGCCGGCAGCTTCGCCAACGACGTACGCAACATTAGTACGAACATCGGCTGGAATATCCTGCTATTCGGTCTTGCCGCCGCCTTGCTCATCGCTATCATTGGCAGCGCCCTGGCCGGCTGGATGATCGCACGCGTCAAGCCCTACGAAGTAATGCGCGCGGACTAGGGTGAGTGAGTAAAGGAGGACAACTATGGTAGAAGTAAAAGACCTCGCAAAAACGTTCCAATCTGGTGACAACACTGTTACCGCCGTCAAAGATGTTAGCTTCAGCGTACCGGAAGGACAGTTCGCGTCGATTATTGGCAAGAGCGGCAGCGGTAAATCCACATTGCTCTCTCTACTCGGCGCACTTGACCGACCGACGGGCGGCTCAATCGACATTGACGGACGCGATATCACGCGCCTGAACGACCGTACGCTTGTCGCCTACCGCCGCAAGAAGATCGGCTTTGTTTTCCAGAATTACAACCTTATTCCCAACCTTACCGCTCTTGAGAACGTTATGATACCCATGATGTTCGACCGCGTGCCGGCCATCGAGCGCAAGCAACGCGCCCAAGAGCTCCTAAGCCAAGTGGGGATCGAGGACGGCAAGCAGCAACGCAAGCCCGGGCGCTTGAGCGGCGGCGAACAGCAACGCGTCGCAATTGCCCGGGCGCTTGCCAACCACCCGTCCCTTATCCTGGCCGATGAGCCTACTGGCAACCTTGACACTGAAACGGGCAAGATGATCTTTGATCTCCTGCATAACCTGTCGCGCACGGCGAACACGACTATCATCGTCGTGACGCACGATCTCTCCATCGCCGGCAAAACAGATGAATCGTTCAAGCTTAAGGACGGCTCGCTCACGCTCTAATCCCGTTAGGTTACTATCCACCTGCCCATTCCCTCTTGAGCGTTTTTCGGCACGCCTCATGATAGGCACGATTGGCCATAATTTTGACAACCCGTCCTGTAGCATTAGCCCTTGACTTCTTGTAAAGTTTAGGATATTATGTTGCCAGTTGAAATCGGGAGGATTGTCAATGAAGTTGAGAGAGGCGTGTGCCAAATTTATTTCACGCAGCGGTTTTGCCGCTATTGCATCTGTGCTCGCGCTGACTACGGGCGTTGTCGGTGTTGTATCTGTCGCACAAACGCCGCCAGTAGCTGCCGCATCGTGTACGGTGCAGGATGATTTCCCTGATACGAATATTATCTATTGTGGCTTGAGCGGCGGCAGCAATGTCGACCAGCTCGCGAGCTCCTTCAAGGCCTACTACAACAACAACGATGACGGTCACGGCCACACCGACCTACAAGCCGTATACAATGCGGCCGGCCTTTCGAACAGCATGTTCACCAGCGGCTCCTGGCACCTTGGGACTTCATTCGACAATGATACTATCGTCGTCGATAACAACGTCGTAGGCACCAACGTATATATCTCTTCACGCTGCTCCAGCGGCATGACAAACTGCCAGCCAGCCAACAAATACACCCACCTCAAAGACAAAAACGGCAATACCGTCAGCAACGTCTACACTCGCGATGCCTCCTGGTTCTTTGATAAAGACAAAAACGGCAATCCGATCCACTCCCAACCGACGCTCGTTCACCTGAACGCGAACAACCAAGCAGATTTCGCGGTCTGGACACATTGCGGTAACGTCCTGACATTTACGCCGAAGGAAATGCCGAAAAAGGCGCTTGTTTGCGTCTCATTGACCAAGGAAGCCGACTCGACGCTCCAGTTCACTTTCACGGCTAAGGCTAGTGCCCAGAACGAAACAATCCAGAGCTACGTCTTTGACTTCGGCGACAACAACACGCAGACCGTTACAACAAGCAACACGACTGCTACGAGCAAATCGCACACCTATAGTCAGACCGACGTAGAGCAGGACCTGACAGCTAAAGTGTCGGTTAACGGTTCGAATGATACAAACGTGACATCATCGAACTGCCAGACAACCGTCACCATTCCTCCAAAGCAGGAGAAGAAGCCAGCACTCGCTTGCGTATCCCTGAAGCCGACTACCACAGATAACAAGACATTCACCTTCACGGCCGCCGCGCAGACGACAGGCCAATCCTTCACTAGCTACACTTTTGACTTTGGCGATGGCAACAGCCAAACCCAGAGCAATAACGTATCACAGCACACATACGCGCATCCTGGCACGTTCACTGCTTCTTTCACGGCTACAAGCCCCGACGGAACAACGATGCTCATCGATGCATGTAAGGCATCCGTAACAGTGCCGACGCCGCCACCGGTCCTGCCAAATACCGGTGCCGGTGATATCGTCGGTATCTTCTCACTTGCCTCAGTCGCAGGCGGGATCTTCTACCAGTTGGTTTTACGCAAGAAACTGCAAGCATAATCCCGGCTGCTTAGAAAAGAGACAGGTTCTTCCGTAAAGGAAGAACCTGTTTTTTATTGGTACGATATGTACCAGGGAGTCGGCGTAATCGCCGCTGTCTGTTGAGGCGTTAGCATCGGGGCATCCTTAGCTGTAAAATTTTTCCAGCCAAAGTGTACGTTGGGTGGCGGTGAAGCCAGAATACCTTGCCAGGTATTGGCTTTCTCCACCTGGCTACCTTGACCGTCCATTTGCACAGCATAGGCTAATTGAGGGTGCGACGTATCGAGACGGGCACGGTCGGGCAGCATATCTGTCCGAAACTCGTGTAAAAGGAACAGCTTCTGCGGCAGGCGGTGCGTAGCAGTCAAGGATGCCAGCCATACGGCGACGCTGTTAACTTCATCGATACCTACTGACCCGATCTGCACCAGGGGTACCTGGCTTGGCCCCAACCGCCATTCGGGGTCAAGTGCCAAACCGACGTTTGGCTGCAGCAACAACGGTTCGTACAGCTTTGCCTGGGTAAGGAACGAGCTCCGGCCGGGCTGCAAATCCAGCACAACGTAGACACCTTCTTTGCGCGCTGTGGCCACCCACGCACTCAACACCGCCTCGTCTACCTCACTCGAGTAGTCGTTGTTGTCGGTAGGGTCGGCAGCGGCAATAGTCGCAATGATTTCAAATGTCGGCAGAATATGCTCGTGCAAGAGCGTCTGATATTGCTTTGCCATACCTTTCACGGTTGCCACCGCCTGCTCCGGCGTCGCCTGCCGCCCCAGGACACCGAGTACCGGTTCACCCGGCGTGCCATAGAGTGCTACGAGCCGATACCTTGGAAATAAGGTACGACCGCCATCAGGAAATGTATACTGCGGCGGATGAGCAGCCGTTCCGTACACGTAGTTATGCAACCCTACTACAAAGAAGTCCGGCTCCTTCTGCATCACACCGAGCGATAGCAGTAAAGCACACGATAGCGCCAGCACGGCCTGAGCGATAAACCGGACATGCCAAAGGCGTTTCATATAGTGTGATTATACTGCCTTGGCGGAACAGAGCTGGGTACGTAGCAGTGTCAGGGCCGCGTGCGCAACCGCGCCGCCACACGTTCACCGACGATAAGCGTGATACCAATGAGTACGAGCGCGGCACCAATAATCTTCTGAGCGTCGTGACTTTGGTTGCTCGCCGAGGCCGGATCCGTACCGCCGGGCCGCGCCGCTACCGCGCTTGCAAGCACCTTGGATTCTTCGGCGGAAGCAAGCTTGATCTGCGCCGGCTTAAGCGGCAACGAGTCGTCCTGGCCGGCCGGTACAGTAGAGGCTGCATACACCGCCGGATGAAATTGGAACACTTGCGAGTGCGGAGGCGTAGCAGCAGGCACTCCAGCAGATGATGGCATAGGTTTGTCCGCCGGCTCGAAGGCCCCGAAATTTCCGTACCAACTGCCAAAGACATTGATGAAGAGTATCCCGAACCAATTCGACAAGCTATAGTTGGTGTTCGACATGTTCAGCAGGTTAACAGCCGTTGCGGCGTTGCCGGTCGTTGCGTTGCCGCCGGTCGTGTTATCGCTTACGGCCGCATCGCCCGTCTTAGCAGCAAGCAGGATCTTGTTAGTAATCTGGTTATCGGTCGTAGCGTTGACCGTTGCGGTATTCGTCGCATTAGCACTGATGCCGCTGCCAAGTGCCGCCGCGGTCGTACCGGCGGGCGCATCCATAATCACTCCCACCCATTTCCCGAGCACGTTTACGAATACGAGTAGGGCATTCGTACCGACAACATTGCTGCCCGTTAGATTGAATATCGTCACATTTGTTGTGGCGCTGCCAGTTGCAGCATTGCCGCCGGTCGTGTTACTGGTAACATTTGCCTTCCCGCTCTCCGCATCGCTCGACACGCTGTTCATGATAGCGTTGGTCGTATTCGTAGTCTGGTTCACCGAATTAAGCGAGCTTGTTGGCACCGTGACGGTAGTCGCCGGCGCGTTACTGGCTAGGAGGCTATCAAGGAAATGCTGCGGAACCAGGATATTGCCCTCGAGGTTACCGTTAATATTGATAACGCCGACGAATGACTGGTTAGCGCCAACCATGGAGTTGATCATGTTCATCACATCGGCGATTGCCGCGGCGTTGCCGGTCGTTGCGTTGCCGCCGGTCGTGTTGCCGGTAACGCCGGCGTTGCCGCTGTTCGCACTCAAGTTGATTGTATTATTTATTTGGCCATTATTCTTCACATTGACGTCAATGCTGTTCGTACTGTTCAGTGCCGAAGCGCCACTTGCCGGCTGGATCTGGCTTGGATCAATCATGACGTCGCCCTGCACATTGCCATCAATATTGGCTACGAACGTCGCGGCGCCGGCAAGCGAAGTCGAGGACTGGATGGAGTTGAGGACGTTTGCCATTGCTTGTACATTGCCGGTCGTTGCGTTGCCGCCGGTCGTGTTGCCGGCGACAAGCGCATTACCGCTCAGCGCAACCGATCCGATGTAGTTAGCCAGTCCCGCGGCGTTCGATGTCTTCGAGGAAAGCGAATTAGTGTTCGTACTATTCATCTGCGACCCGTTACTGGCGGCGGGGAGCGTGGCAGGTGCCGCATCGGCCGCCGGTGCTGGCGGAGGCGGCGTACAGGTAGCGGGCGAACCATCGGCCACTACCGCGCCCGTAGGCAACTGGGCGGCAAACACGTTCACCGGCTCGTAGTCATTATGCGACGCTACGTAGACATATTGCTTCGCTACCCACTGCCACTTCGCCGTATTGCACGTGTACACCATAGGGTATATATACGTCGCATCGTGCGTAACGGGACTCCAGGTGTAGTACTGATTCTCATACAGTCCCGTACACGAGTTATAGGCGAACGTCGATGCCCAGGCGCCGGTTGGCTTATCCGTACCAGTCGTCGCTTGAACTGGCGTGCACTGCGCCGTATTAGCCGAAGGGTCAGATGACGAGCTTACAGCAAACGCGTAGGATCCGGGCATCAGCAGAACCAAGCAGGCTGCTATTGCCGCAAAAACTATCCGTTTTGCCAAGCTTGTTTTTGGCTGTCGCCCAACTCGAGTGCGTATGTACATCGTCATCCCGCCTTTCAGCTACAGAAGCCAGTACGTTAATAATCGTGTCTGCAGGCCAGGGCGCTGGCCGGAACGGAGGGTAGTAGCGAAACCTCCGCTCCGGTATAGGAAGCGTCCCTTGACTACTCTGTTATGTTGTTCGCTGAAGGACCACTAATTCGTAATGTCAATCGTGAACGATGAGCTATTGGTGTTGGAGGCGTTGCCGCTCGTGGCACTGCCGCCGGTCGTGTTGCCTGAGACGCGGGCATCACCCGAAGCCGCCAGTTGACCGTTGAAGTTCTCGAGAGAGACGTTGTTCGTGTTGTTGACCGTCGTCACCGTCGAGTTCGTGCTGCTGACGACATTCGACGACTTAGGACCGGTCGTGTTAATCGAAGCCGTGCTGTTTTGCGCACCACTGCCCGAGCCAGGGTCGACAGTACCGCTGTTATCGATACTCACGCTTGCATTGAGCGAGTTGGCATTATGCGCGTCGCCGCTCATGGCACTGCCGCCGGTCGTGTTGTGGCTTACTTTGACGTCACCAGTAAAAGCGCCCTGAAAGTTCGTGTTTGAAGCCGATACCATATTATGGTTCGTCATGGTCGTATGACTAGTGTTGTGCGAAGTAATGCTGTTGGACGAATTAGGTCCGGTGTTGGAGATCGTGCCATTACCGGTAGCCGCCCCAGCAATACCCGCGAGGCCCGTGATCAGGCCCAGTGAGGTGACAGCTGCTGCCGATACGCGCAGTAAACTTGTTTTTGTCATAAGGTACCCCCTTTTAGTGCTACTGATTAGTTGATATTGCTCGGGTGGTTACCCGACTCCAACGGACAGGCGGTCCGCTCGGGCCTGGGTAGCCACCGGTTAGCTCTCTTACCCGCTCATCATTGCCCTCCTTCCGAATCACTCATTACTTGGACATCCACCGAAGAACTGCCGCTAACCTGCTGCTGGCTGTCACTATGGAGCGTTACGCTCAAGTTGGTCGCGTTGCTGTTCGAGCTGACCGTCTGGTCGATCGCGCTATTGGGAGATAGGGCGGTAGTATGGCCGTTTACTGTTACTGTCGCCGAAGTATTACCGCTGATTGAAGCCGAGACATGGCCCGTCGACGTGCCCTGATTGTCGCTTGCCGGTTGGTTCGAAGTAGCACTGACATGAAGCTCGGAGTGGACTCCCCCCTTATTCGAATCAGCAGCGGAGGCATCCTTATGGTCGCCGCTGGACGAAGAAGACTGGCTTGACTTGTCTTGACCTGCCGATGCGGCGGCATGCCATGCGTAGACTGACGCCGGCACGAGTGCTGCTGCCGCGCCGATCACAACTAGGCGGACGAGCTTACGCGGCAGCCGTCTCGCCTGTGCCCGTGCGCTGCTTATGCTATAGAAGTCACGCATACGTTTTGCACCCCCTATCTAGTCGACGCAGGGACATGATCACTCGTTCGCGACGTTAATTTTCAGGCCAGTCGTATTGGTATTAGATGCATCACCGCTCGTAGCGCTGCCGCCGGTCGTATTCTCCGTAACGGCTGCCGCCCCTGATGCCGCATCCTGCTTGTTCGTGTTCGACACCGTTATGTCATTCGTATTTGTCACGGTAGTCGTACTCTGATTCGATTCGATGATTTTATTCTCTGAATTTGGACCCGTATTCTCTATGGATGCTACGTTCTTCTGGAGCGTACCTTTCACGAGTTTGGTCACGAATGTTTGCGAAGATCCGCTTGGAGTGCCGCTCGGCGGCGATACTACACCACCGCGTCCGCCTGAGGGCAGTGTCACACTTGCCCCTAGGATCTGGGCGCTGGGCGGCGCAGTGCTGCCGACACAGGCATTCAAGCCGTCAACGGGAGCTACGGATACAAGTTTCTGGTCCAGCGACTTACTTTGTGCAGCAAACTCGGCACGTACCATGGGCATGACAACGGCAAGCGACGTTATAACGCCAACCGCTACGCCGCCGCACGCGGCAGCGAAGGCAATAGCACCACCCGCAAGCCAGTTTCCGCGGTCACCCCGTGACGCTACCGTTGATGAATGTAATGCACCGTGCGACATGCCCTTACCCTCCTTCTGCCTTGTCCGTACCCGTATAGTACGGAGTTGACAAATGTGCACATGTAATGATCAATCTAACGATAGCCACACGCTCTAGACATGTAAGTTAAATATCTTACAAAATTGCAAAACGATGGCGCTATTGCTTTACGTAAGGGGTGAAAAAGTGTAGCCGCAATGCAATAACGAACGCGAACGAGCCGATGATAAGGGCGAGCCAGAAGGTGATAAGCCGGTAGCTGAGTGCTACCGCTAGCGCCGTACCGGGCGTAACGCCGAAGCTCGTCAAGCCGGCCGTCAGCGCAGCTTCAACGCCACCGATACCGCCTGGCGAGGGAGTCAGCGCGCCGACGAGAACACCAAACGAGAAGATCACAAGCGATGCCGTAAAGTTCAATTGCAACCCGGCCGCCCGGACACAACAGAAGAACGTCACCATGTAAAGGAGCGTAAGGGCTACAGAGACTAGAAGCGCGAGGACTACTGCCGCGGGCCGATCCTTGTAACCCATCAGGTCGCTAAGAGCTGCGCGTAAAAAACGAAGCGTTCTACGGCGCCAATGCCAGAAACAAAGAGCTCCTATACCTAAGCCGACAACCGCTACGCCGGCACCCCATCCTATATGCGGGAATCGGAGATGGCCGACCACGTCAGGATCGACAACGAAGGCGAGCGCGATCAGGCACATATTGCCGACAAAGCCTAAGAGGTTGTTCATCGCCACGATACCTGCCGATTCAGGCGCATCATATTTTCGTTGGCGCAGGTAGCTATAGCTCACGGCCGCCGCGCCGCTGCCGGCCGGTAGCAGCCGGCTCGCAAACGCCGCCGCCATTTGCACAACCACCGTTCTGCCAAGCGGTATACGGCGCCTGCCGAGGCACGCAAACATCAGCGCGGCCATAAGATAGGTCCCGGAGAAGGTGGCGGCTGCAACCAATAACCACGGCGGTTGCAGGCCATGCAGCGACTCGCGCGCGCCGTCAAAAAACGCGAGCTGCGGCAACACGGCATAGAGGACCAGGAATAATCCCAAGCCAACTGCCATACGGATAATAAGCGCCCTGTGTTCCCATAAGCGCTTTCGATTAGCCATAAGCTTAGTATAACCGCCTTGCACGCCACTGTCCGGAATGAGAAAATAAGAAGCTGAAAATACCTTAGGCAGCTTTATCTGGAATACCATCTTGCTGCCATAAACATAAAGGAGCATTTACCATGTTGCACGTATTACGGCGCATTCGTCTGGTCCGCGCTGCCGACGGCCAACCCGCCCCGGTCGCCGAAGCCATCGGTCCGGCTTCTCCGCCGAGCGAGCAGACGGCCGAAGGCGAGCGCACGCACGCTGAGATTATGTTCATTATGACGGCGCTCATGATCGCTATGCTGCTTTCCGCGCTCGACCAGTCTATCGTCGCCACTGCCCTGCCACAAATTGCGAGCGATCTGAACGGCCTCACGAAGCTATCATGGGTGGTCACCGCCTATCTCATCACGACTGCCATAGCGACGCCTATCTATGGCAAATTAGGCGACCTCTACGGTCGCAAGAAAGTGTTCCAATCGGCAATCGTCATCTTCCTGGCCGGGTCGGCGCTGTGTGGACTGGCACAAAGCATGAATGAACTCGTCATTTTCCGCGCGCTCCAGGGCATCGGCGCCGGCGGCCTCATGAGCCTAGCTATAGCTATCATCGGCGACGTTATTCCGCCGCGGCAACGCGGCAAGTATCAAGGTTATTTTGGAGCCGTTTTCGGCGTAGCAAGCGTCGCCGGTCCGGTTCTCGGCGGCCTGTTCGCAAGCGCCCATCACTTTCTTGGTATCACCGGCTGGCGCTGGATCTTCTACGTTAACTTACCCCTTGGCGTCGTCGCCTTAAGCCTCGTGGCAGCCCGCCTGCATCTGCACAAGCCCGCCCAGAAAGAAAATCGTATCGACTATGGCGGCGCCATCCTTTTGGCCATTGGCGTAGTCAGCCTTGTATTTGTCACGGTCTGGGGCGGCGTCGACTACGCCTGGACATCATGGCAAATCCTTGCCTTGTGCGGTTCAACTATTCTGTTCTTGTTGCTCTTTGTGGTGCGGGAACACCGCGCACCTGAGCCGATCTTGCCGCTCCACTTGTTTAGAAATGATATCTTTAGCGTTTCTTCGCTGCTATCGTTCTTAAGCGGCCTTGCTCTGTTTGCGGCAATCATTTACATCCCCTTGTATCAGCAGATCGTACGAGGCTGGTCGCCGACAAAGTCGGGCCTACTGATGCTACCGATGGTTGCCGGTATGATGTTGTCGTCCATCGTTGCGGGGCGGTTGATGACATCACTCGGTAGGTACCGCGTTTTCCCGATTATCGGGACGGTTATGCTCGGTGTTGGGATCTGGCTCTTTAGCCATCTTGGCCTCGACACAAACTACCTTCTACTCTCGTCATGGATGGCCGTCATCGGCCTTGGTCTCGGCCAGCTCATGCAAGTACCGACGCTCGCCGTCCAGAACTCGGTGGAGTTCCGCAATATGGGCACCGCTACGGCAGCCGTCTCGTTTGCACGCAGCATTGGCGGCGCGCTTGGCGGCGCGATCTTCGGTTCTATCCTCGTCTCACGCCTTACCCATCACTTAACGCAAATGCTGCCTCCGCAGGCAGCCAGCCATGTTTCGAGCGGCATTAACAGCGGTATCGGCCAGCTTGACACATTACCGGATTGGCTACGGCATGATGTCCTCGTCGCATACGTTGAAGCCTTCCGTGACATGTTCTTAATCGCCCTACCGTTCGTCGCGGCAGCTTTCATCGTTGCCTTGCTGTTGCGCGAAACGCCGCTACGCGATACCACCCAAAAAGCACCGGTAGAAATGTAAGCACGCCGTCTATGCCCGCGGCCAAACAACGCGGGCCTTGACAGAAGTCATTGGTAGCCAGCCGAATTGACGGCTATCTGTACTCACCGTGGCATTGTCGCCAACCACGTACAGCTTGTCTCCTTCGATACGGTCGACACGCTTGATCTTCTCTAGACCCTCATGGAGCAGAATGACGACGTCGCCCGGACGCACCCGCCTGGGCCGCCAGCCTAGCACGATCCGCCCGGGCCGGAAATGCGGCAGCATGCTCGCGCCCACAACCCGTCGGATCATGAACAGCTGTTTCACTGCCGTAAACTCCTATTTTTTCGTCGCCCAGAACATGTCGGCTATTTCATCGATCATGTTTAGCAATTTCTGCCCCTCAGCCGGCTCGATATGGTGCTTGCACTCACTTGACTGCTTGATGGCATGCCAGAATTTGTCATGGAGATCAGGAAACTTCTCGAGATGTTCCGGTTTAAAGTAATCTGCCCATAGCACCATGAGATAATGCTTCACCAGTTCCGCTCGCTCTTCCTTGATAAGCAAAGCCCGTACTCTGTTAGCTTCATCGAGGCCCTCGTATTTGTCCATAATGGCCTTCACGCTCTGCGCCTCGATCTTCGCTTGTGCCGGATCATACACTCCGCACGGCAAGTCGCAGTGGGCGTGTACCGGTTTAATAGAGAACAACTGCATAATGGAACCCTCCTTGATGAGTTCCATTATACGCTCGTGTCCCGCGAAGCCTTACGGGCTACCGGCTTTGCTCGCTGCGCCATTTGGCAATCTCGCCATGGTGGCCGTTCAGCAGCACATCGGGGACTTTTATGCCTCGGAAATCTTCTGGTCGCGTGTACTGCGGATACTCAATTGTTTTGTCATCCTCTTGGAACGACTCGATGTCAGCGCTCATCTCGCCACCGAGCACGCCAGGCAATAACCGCACAACCGAATCGATAATTACCATCGCCGGCAATTCGCCGCCGGTCAAGACGTAAGTGCCGATACAGTACTGTTTGTCAACCCACTTCGTAACCCGCTCATCATAGCCCTCATAGCGTGGACATACAATAATCAAATCCTTGCTGGCTGCTGCGAGCTTTTTGGCCTCCGATTGCTTATACGTTTCGCCCCGCGGCGTTGGCAAAATTACCAGTGCTTCCGGGCTCTTCGACTTGGCCAGTTCGATTGCCGCAACAAGCGGTTCCGGCTTCAAGAGCATACCGTCGCCACCACCGTATGGCGTGTCATCAACCTGCTTACGCGGTCCGAGACCAAACTCGCGCAGATTGATGAAGTCGTATGACACAATGCCGCGGTTCTTTGCCTTCCACAACATACTCGCGTTCAGGTACGGCTCGATGACCTCTGGAAACAGCGTAATAATCTGGATATACATCGTCATAATTGTACCAGAGAAACAAAAAAGCCCCCGAGCTGGGGGGCCTTTTTGCCACATATAAAGCTCTCAACCCTACGCTTCTGGCGCAAGTTTGTCTCGCAACGAGCTTATACACTTCCTTTTTTAAATGATCCGTCGGTTTTTGTCGACTTGGCTCTACTATAGCGGAGAAATCCCCACTATGCAAGGTCCCTCACCATGGGCTCTCTATCTATCCCAGAGGCCACACGGGATATCCCGTTATCTCTTATACGTCAAGATCGTCCAGGTCTTCGAGCTCGCGCCGCGTTTGTGCCAAGCGGTCATTCGCTGGTGCCGCTTCTTCCTGCTGCACTTCAGCAGGTTCAGGAGTGCTGGTCTCAGCCGCAGGTTCTGCCGTAGTCCGCTTGCCGCTATTCTCATCATGGTGCCGCGGGCCGCCTTCACCGTTGTCAATAATCTTTAGGTTGTAACGAGCGTCATTCTTAGTGCCGAGCGCACGGAGCAAGGTCCGCAAGCTTTGTGCGGTCGCGCCGTGCTTACCTATTACGCGGCCCAGATCTTCTGGATCTACGCTCAGTTCGAGCAAGACGCCTTTCTCATCAATCCGGCGCTCTACCTGCACTGCATCAGGTTTACTGACAAGCGACTTGACGACGAACTCTATAAACTGCTGGTCGATACTGTTATTCATCGGTCACACCTCCCCTAGGACTTACAAGTCCCATTATAACAAAACGGCGCCCCTTACGCGGGATGCCGTTATGCTGCATTGTTGCAAAACTATTCCTGTACTTCGGCGGCCGGCTCTTCCACCACGACTTGAGCTTCGGCCTGCGGAGCTTCAGCGGGTTCAGCAGCAACTTCTGCCGGGCGGTTACGGCGCAGTTTCTCAGGGTTGCGCAACTTACCCTGCTTCTTTTCAGAAACGGATACCCAAGCCGGCAGCTTGACGCCTTCCGCACGGAGCAGGCGAGCGGTGCGGTCAGAGGGCTGTGCGCCATTCTTGAGGTAGAGGGATGCCCGATCTTTGTCCAGCGTCAACGCCTTAGTGCGCGGATCATAACTGCCGAGCAAGGCGACAATTTTGCCACTGGTAGGAGTGCGGCGTGCTTCCTGCACGACGACACGGAACATTGCGCGGCCGCTGCGACCGGTCCGTTGCATACGAATAGCTAACATGTGTAAATAATATTCTCCGACTAACGTTTATATACGCGAGTTAGCCTGTATTTTACAGGAGTCCAACAGATATGTCAAAAGATGATTATACTATCCCAAGATATGAAGAGAGGCACTATGGAAAAACGGTTAGTCACGACTGGTGCCGTAAAACGCACCTGATGTACGCCGAATCTCTATAGTGCACGATGCGCTCAGAGGAAAAGGGGACACTCTCCGTTAAGAAGCTGGGGACGAGTACGCAATTCGGTACACCCGCCTGGTCTCTCTACCATAAAAGAAGGAATGAGACTGCAAAATTGTTACCGTGTGCAATCTCTTGAGGAGATACCTCTCAGCTCACAAGAACTGGCGTATTATATACTCTTGCGTCAATAGGCTCGAACGCGATTTCCGCTATGGCCGTATCCCTTGTCCCCGCCCGAATCCGTTCAGGCAGCGTGAATATATGTCGTAGAGTTAGTGCGTTCTGAGAGTTCTACTATAGTTAATCATGCCGCATAGGGTACTTACGGGGATGCTTGCCTGATGCCGGTCCCCACTGCCGTTTTCCTAGACTATGCATAAGAACGAGCGCCGCAGCGGCAAGAATAATTACAAACAAAACGCGCGCAGCATACGCGAGGCCGCTCCGCGCTCCAGCAAGAGAGATGCCGAAGATTGCCCCGATCAACATAAGAAAGAGCGTCTTGGGCAGCGCGCTGATAGTCATATATGTAATAAACCGGACGAAAGAGAAGCGTGCGAGTCCGGCGGAGATGATAACAGGGATTTCGAAGGAGAACACAAGCTTGCCAATAATCAATGTCTTCGCAGCGTGTTTCAGATAATGTCGGTCTACGCTTTGCAGGCGATCTTCCGTCAAGCCGACGTATCGTCCCCAACGTTTTAGAATGCTTTTACGCCCAAACCTACCGAGTAAATAGTAGAATGTGTCACCCGTTAAATCACCCGTCACAATAAGGATATACGCCGCCAAAAAATTGAGATGCCCCGTTGACGCCAAAGAGCCGGAGACAATGGCAATGATCGGACCTTCTAATACAGCAATTGGGAAGAGTGCGAGATATTTGTACGTGAGGAATAAAGAAACGAGTGCCGCTAGCATACAAGGCGCATGTAAAGAAAGGCCATGCGCCCTATTATACGCGAGACCCAAAGGCTAAAGCACCAGCCAAAACACATTCGGTAATACGGTGGCCTTGCCATTACAGATAAAGAAAAGGGCACGGAAGCTAATAGCTACGACAGGAGTCGCAGGGAACGCTCGAATGAGCATCCAACTATCAGCTTACACGTGCCCGGTTGCACAGACGTACGTCCTTGTACATTGAAAAAGTCTACTTCATGGAAGAGTTTTCCATGAGGTATTCCATGATACTCACAGACGATGGAAGCCCGTAGTTACCGGCGATTTGGATCATCGGATAGTACGCGCCGTTTTGGCCCGTGAAGTACTGCGGAAGCGCTGCCTCTGCTGTAGCCTGGCTCACTGGATCGGTCTGTGGAAGCGAGAACACATAAAGCGCTACAGGTACCGCATGGTACGAAGCACCATCCGTTGAAGTACCCAATTCGTTGTCAGCAATTAGGCTAGTCCCATATGAAAATACGAGACCGTTGGACATATGCTGTCCTTGGGACTGTACATCGTACAGAACTGCCCACGCTGTGGGTTTGGATGAAGAAATCTCGACATCTTTCCCATGCGTATAGAGAATTGCCGCACAGAATCCACCATACGCGTTGGTCGCGTAGGCGAAGTTCTTTGCCTCCGGAACATCCTGCGTATGCAGGCCGACTTTGTCGACAGTGGAACATCCCTCTACGGGGCGTGAAGTGAGAATGCCCGTTGGACCCCACCCATTGCCGAAGACTCCGGAGTTTTGCCCTTCATACGGCGACGCCGATATTGCGCGTTGGTTCAGAGAATTGAGATCGATGCGTCCCGTCCTGACTGACCATGTCAGTAGCGCAGAGCAAATTAGGATGACTATGATAGCGCAAAGGCCCCAATAGTGCTTGTCAAGAAACTGCAGGGTACTCTTCATTCCTACTTTCCTTCCTGGCGGCTGCCAAGAGGCTCCAGTGCACAGTGCACCAGAAGAGGCACTCCCCTTTCTAGAGAGGCTCGATCTAGGCGCGCCCCCACGCGCATACGTCAAGCCCCTCTATTTGGACTATGTACAAGAACTGTTAATGTGCGTTGTTTTCAGGATACGGAGGAAAAATATACCGCCTCAACTGAAGAACGGTATAGTTATACGGCATTACCCGAGTAATGTCAAGTGTGGTCTGAAACGCCTATTTGGCAGCCGGCTTCAGGGCCCGGTAGTACTCGAGCGCCTGTTCGGCGGCGTGTTGCTGGCCGGCCTGTTTGCTCGGTCCCGTACCCTGTCCGCGTAGCACATCACCAATGAATACACCTACCGTGAAGGTCTTGTCATGGTCAGGCCCTTCTTCAGCCATTACCTTATACACCGGTGTCAGGCCTTCCTGACTCTGCGATAGCTCTTGTAGGTGCGACTTCGGATCCATCCATGAACCGCTTTCCAGAATAGTCGAGAAAGTCGAAAGCAGGCTCTCGTGGATAAAGCGCTTTGCCGCCTCGTACCCTTGGTCGAGATACAGCGCGCCGATAACCGCTTCATACGAGTTAGCCAGAATCTGCATCCGTGCTCGCTCGGTGCCGCGCTTTTCGCCGCGGCTGAGGCGCAACAGCGGCTCGAAGCCATACCGGCTAGCAGCGTCACTGATACTTTCTGTGCGTACCAAACTACTGCGCCAGTTGGTCAGGATACCTTCCGGCTCGGTAAAGTTCGCATACAGGTACTCCGTCGAAACGAGTTCAAGCACGGCGTCGCCCAGGAACTCCAGGCGCTCGTTGTGCTCCTTGCCTGTCTTGCGGTGCTCATTCAAGTATGAGCGGTGGGTAAAGGCCGTCATGAGCAGTTCAATATCGTGAAACTCTACGCCCAGTTTTTCCTTAGCAAAATCATTGTATGGTTTAGAATAGTCTTGCATCGCGAATCTTCTTCATTCCCACTAGTATCAGCTTGCCGATGTCCTCGTAGGCAATCTTGTCGATTGCTTCGTGTGCGGGTAGCCACTTGATATCGTTGAGCCAGTCCTCGGGGTTCAGCTCGTCGGTTTTGCCGAGGCCCTGAACCATAAAGATATGCATCGTCATAAGCACGAGCGTGTGGCCGCGACGGTAGCGGAAATTGACCTTGCCGAGCCAGTCGTAGACTTTCATCTCCTTGAGGCCAGTCTCTTCGATGATCTCGCGTTCGGCTGTCGCCCGCGGATCTTCATTCGGCTCGACATGTCCCTTCGGAATCGTCCAGCGGTTCTTGGCATCCTGCATCAGCAGGATCTCAAGCTCATCCTTCTGATTGCGGCGGAAAACAATACCGCCTGACGTCGTTTCGCGGACCACCTCATCAATAGCCGGCCGTCGCCGGTTGACGAGATTACGAATACCTTGGAACTTGGGTCGTTTCACTTACGTCGTCTCTTCTTGCACCTTTTTCTTGGTAGCTGTTTTCTTCTTTTTCGGCTCGACCGCTTCACCTTCTATGTACTGCCGGTAATATGTGCCGAGCACACCGTTTACGAACTTCGAGGAATTTTCGCTGCCGAATGCTTTAGCAAGCTCCACTGCCTCATTGATGACAACCTTCGGCGGCACATCATTTTCGTGCTGAAGCTCGTACAGGCCAATGTGCAGGATAGTGCGGTCGATACGCGCAATCTGGTCTACCGGCCATTCCGGCGCAAGTGGCTGCAGTACCTCGTCTAGCACCTCTTGACGGTTCGCCACTCCCTCGACGAGACGTTTAATAAACGCTTTGTCATCAACCATATCCTGATAGCGGCCGATGTTACGCACCAGCACTTCATCGAGATGCACGCTCACATCGCCGACATCATGGCGAAAATCCTGCTCATAGAGCGTCTGCAGTGCGATGATACGGCCTAAATGTCGGTTTGATGCCATTTGTTAAGTATTCCGATTATTACTTCACGCCTCTACTAGCTATTATAGCCCGCTGCGGCGTACGCGGACTTAGGATTTTTTGGTTGACTCGCGCGGCGTCGTGTAGGCCTTGACCGGCGACTTGGCGTTTACGGCACGCGCCAGCTTCACGAGCAGATGGCTGCGGCGCAGTCCTGTCTTGCGCGGGCTAGTACGTTTCTTGGGCTTGCCCATAGGAAATAGCGCTCCTTTTTGCTTTGGTTAGTCAATAGTTCGAGGAACAGTATAGCCGAAAACACCTTAAAACTCAACTACGCTTACGCCACGACCAGGCTGACGAGCTTGCCAGGCACGTAGATAACTTTCTTGACTGCTTTGCCTTCTAAGTATGGTTTGACGCGCCCTTGGTCCTGTGCGGCGGCAATAGCGTCCGCTTCCGATACAGCGCTGTCAACGACAATCTCGCCGCGGACCTTGCCATTCACCTGCACGGCCAGCGTCATGGTGTCGCTTGCCAGATACTGCTCGTCGTACTGCGGCCACGTACTCGCATGTATGGAATCTTCATAGCCCAGTTGATGCCACAGCTCCTCGGTGATGTGCGGTGCGAACGGCGCTAGCAGCTGCAGCAAACTTTCGATAGCAAACTTCCATGCCTCATGGCTTGCGAACGGGTCGTCTACTTTCAGCTTGTACAGCCCATTCACAAACTCCATCAGCCCGGCAATAGCCGTATTAAAGCCCAGTGCTTGCAGATCGTCGCCCACTGACTTGATAGCGCGGTGCGTAGCTTGGCGTAGCTCCGTTTCCTTCGTGCCCTTTCCTGCTTGAGCGGCCATATAATCTTGCGTCAAGGCCCAGACGCGCTGCAAGAAGCGGAATGACCCGCCCATACCTTCGACACTCCAGTTGGCCGACTGGTTCCAGGGGCCGATAAACAACTCCATAATGCGGATGGCATCAGCGCCATAGCCCTGTTCGATTAACAGATCTGGCTCGATAGTGTTGCCCTTGCTCTTGCTCATTTTCTGACCGTCCGGCGCCAGGATCATACCCTGATTGCGTAAGCGCTCGAAGGGTTCATCGAAGCCAATCATGCCATCGTCATACATAACCTTGGTCCACATGCGAGCATACAGCAGGTGCATTACCGCATGCTCGGCGCCGCCAATGTAGTCGTCGACCGGCAGCCAGTAGGCAACCTTATCCTTGGCAAATGGCCGCTCACTGTCATGCGGGTCGGCGAAACGCAAGAAGTACCAGCTGCTGCAGGCGAAGCCGTCCATGGTATCCGTCTCGCGAGTTGCCGGGCCGCCGCACTTCGGACATTCAACGTCCACAAACTCCGGCACGCGTGCCAGCGGACTACGGCCGTTACCACTCGGCTCAAAGCTCTGCATGGGAGGCAATAGCACTGGTAGCTGGTCCTCAGGAACCGGTACGACACCACACTTGTCACAATAAATGACAGGGATCGGCGCGCCCCAGTAGCGCTGCCGGCTAATCAGCCAGTCACGGATTTTGTAGTTGATCCGCTCTTTCGCTACACCTTTTTTCTCCAGGTCTGCCACGATTTTCTCGCGCGCTTCACTGGTCGGCATATCGTCATAGCTGCCCGAATTAATCATACGGCCTTCACCAGTCAGCGGCTCGCTGAGTGCAGTTTGTGTGCCATCGTGATAATTCGCGATTGCCTGTTTAGCGCGTTGCAATAGCTCCAGCCAGTGGTCGTTTCCAGTCAAACGTTTTTCGATTTTGTCGCGCAACTCTTCGAGACCGTACCAGTTGCTTACAAAGGTCTCGTGATCTTCATGATGCGCGCCATCGCCCTGGCGGTCAGATATGATAGCCAAAAAGCCCTGAGTCTTTGCTACCCGGTTCAAGTTTTTCACTTTATGTTCATAATGTGCATACACGGGGCTACCTAGCGGAGTGAGCTGAACAATGTCTTTTATGCCAGCTTCTTCCTGAAGCTCACGTCGGGCGCAGGCTTCATAATCTTCGTCACCTTCGCGGCCCCCAGCGACAATACTCGTAAACCCAGCCGGCCAGTCGAGACCTAAACATTGGCCGGTCGTATTGTCGTAGGCTACCACTGTTACGCCGTCAACCCATTGCTCATTGTCGCGCTGTTCGCCAAATTCAGGCGCCACTACCTCTGCAATTGGCAGATGAAACCTCTGCGCGAAGTCGCAATCGCGTTCATCGTGTGCCGGCACGGCCATAATGGCGCCCGTACCGTAGCCATACAGCACGTAGTCGGCTACCCAAACAGGAATTTTCTCGTTATTCGCGGGGTTTACGGCATACGCACCCGTAAAAACCCCTGTTTTCTCGCGGTTCGTTTCCTGCCGTTCGACATCGCTCTTTGCTTGTGCCGCCCTGATATAGTCACCAACGCGAGCCTTATGCTCGGGAGTCGTTATCTCGTGTACCAACGGATGCTCTGGGGCTATCACTATGAAGGTTGCGCCAAAAATCGTATCCGGGCGCGTCGTAAAGACTTTGATCGTTTTATCGGTACCATCGACTGGGAAGTCGATTTCTGCACCTTTGCTCCCGCCAATCCAGTTGCGCTGCATAGTTTTGATAGACTCCGACCAGTCAACCTTGTCCAGGTCACGCGCCAACCGGTCGGCATAGTCGGTAATCTTGAAGAACCACTGCTTCAGCGCTTTTTTCTCGACGTCGCTGCCGCAACGCCAACATTTGCCATTCTCGACTTGCTCATTAGCAAGTACGGTCTTGTCGACGGGACACCACCACTGCAGGCTCTCCTTTCGGTAGGCCAAACCTTTTTTGTACAGCAGCAAGAAGAACCATTGTGTCCAACGGTAATACGTCGGGTCAGAACTGGCGAATTCGCGTGACCAGTCGTAGCCGAAACCCATCTGAATTAGCTGTTGTTTGAATCGCGTCGTGTTCTGCTTGATCGCCTCCTGCGGGCTGACACCGGTCTTGATAGCATAGTTTTCTGCCGGCAAGCCAAACGCGTCCCATCCCATCGGGTGCAGCACGTTGTAGCCGTTCATCCGGGCATGGCGTGTCAGCGCGTCGCCGATGGTGTAGTTGCGCACGTGGCCAACATGCATCGCGGCGCCACTCGGATAGGGAAAATATTCCAGTATGTAGCGCTTCGGTTTCTTAGCATTGTCTTCGGCCTTGTACATGCCGTCTTCTGCCCACTGTTTTTGCCACTTCGGCTCGATTTCTTTTGGATTATACCGTTGCATCAGATTAAGATCCTCGCTGTATTACAGGTAGTATATAGCTGATTTTTGTGTAAGAGAAATGGCGCCCTAGCGGGCGAGGAGGAGCTGCGCGTCACGACGTCGCATGTGCATGACTATACTATACCAGATTACCAGTCGGCAGAACAGGTATATCTGCGCGCGGCCCTGACTCTAGAGTGATCAGAGCGTGCTTGCGTCGAGCTCTTCGGTCAGCTTTGTACCATCGGCGAGTATTGCGCTCAGGCTGAAGCCGCTCTGGTCGCTGCCATGACTACTGTACGTTAGATTCTTTAGGTGGCCAGCATCCTGCAGCCGCTTGAGGCCCGAGTCGAGATCTGCAAGGTTTTGGATCGACGACCCGTAAGGGTACGAGTTGTTGTGGGCGTCCTCATAGTTGCCGATAACTGCATCGGCAATACGGAACGACGGCAACGCGTAGTCGAGCTGCATGTTGCTCGTTGCCGTCTTATGGCTCACCTGGTAATCGATAGCGGCAATCTCCACTTGCGACGCTTTCGTCGCTGCCCCGTTAGCAGATTTATCCACGTCCGTCATCTCAGCATCGGCACTCTTCTCATCCGCATCAAGCTGATTACTCAGATCGCTAATCTTGGAATCGTAGCTAAGCGCCCCTTTAAGGTCGCCGGCCTGCAACGCTGCCAATTCGTAGTACAGGTCGCCCAGCATGGTATTTAGATCTGTCAGGTATTCGACTGCTTGCGGCATCAGTGACTGTATTGTCGACTGATCGATCACGCTCGCATTCGCGAACGACTTGAGCGTATTCATCTGGGCGGCAGTCGGCGTGCTGCCACTACTAATTTGCATGATTAGCGATAAACCGGGTAGCAATTTGGCAATGTTGCGTATCAGCGCGGCCATTACCGGACCTTCGCGGCAAAGCCCCGCGTTGGAGTATTCACTTTTATTCAGATTATCCACCACCTGTTTTATATCCGATATGTACCGCTGTTGTGCAGCATTCAGGGATAGGCCCTTCATTTTCTGATCAATGTATGCCGCCGTTACATCATCCGTTTGGGCCTTACAACTACTGCTAGCAGTTGCGTCAATTAAGCCAGCATTCTTGTTGAGGGTGGTAGCGGCATTTTGATTAAGGCCCGACGTGCCATCGAGCGACATAAGCGGTGTTAGTTCGTAGACCATACCGGCTACCTTGACGTAGTTCCGCGCACCGTCTAGTTCTTGGTTTTTGACCTGCAACGCAAGGTCGCTGAACGCCTTCGTGGCCATCTGCTCTTGGTAATAGGTATATCCGAAAACGCCGCCAGCTCCCAGAATTACTAAAAGCAGTACTATCAGGACGCCGAACAGCAGCTTCTTGCCCCTCTTCGCCTTGGCCGGTTGCACGCCAATAGATACCGGTGATGCCACCGAACCAGCCGGGTTCACGTCGCCCGTAAAAGGGCTGACGCTGACTCCTTGCGGTTGGAATGATTGCGCGAATTGCGTCTGGGAGGTAGGCTGCGAAGCTACAGGAGATTCCTCAAGAGCCGGAGCTTGCGGAATGATACCTTGCGGCGATTGCGGCGTAGATTGGCCTTCCTGGGAAGGATCGTCCTGCGGTGGCATTATTCTCCTACTTTCACGCTTATGCTTTTGTATGTAACTAGTATAGGTGAAGCCGCGCCACGGTACAACGCTTACACGATCACGCGTCGGACGCTGCTGGATAGGCCGGTCAGCAGCGTATAGGGAAAGAGGCCGCGCTCGGCAGCGAGACGCGGGACGCTGTTTGGCTCATTGGGGTCAGCGCTTATCACGGTCACTGCGTCGCCAACCGCTACGCTGCTGCTCTGCAGATCAATCATGGTGTGGTTCATGCAGACACGACCGACGATAGGCAACAGTTCGCCGCCGTGCGTTATGACACCCGTATTACTCAGGTCACGCGGTACGCCCTCGTAGTACCCGAGCGGCAGTACGCCGATCTGCGTAGGCTTCTTAGCAGTAAATGTGCCGTTATAGCTCACACGGCCGCCCGCTTCCAGATTAATAACTTTTATAACCGTGCTCTTCAGCGACAAGACCGGTCGCAAACCGTTCAACTGCTTGTATGCGGCATCCTTTTCGCCTAGCGGGTTGATACCATACAGACCGATACCGAGCCGGACGGCATTTGCGTACTTGCTCTGTGCTTTCACGCTGCCGGCCGTCTGGGCAATATGGATAAAACGCGGCCGAAAGCCTTGGCTCAAGATCCGCTCCACCAGGTTATCAAACTGCTCAACTTGCTTGCGCGTAAACGAGTCGTCCGTCTCGTTGTCGGCATCCGCCAGGTGCGTCATCACCCCTTCCAGCTGCAGTTTAGGAAAAAGTTTCAGTACGTCAAGATAGGGTTGCAGCTCGTGCGGTTGCAGACCTAGACGGTTCATGCCGGTATTAAGTTCTATATGTATCCGGACGCGTCGATGCAGCCGCGCAAAGGCTTCCAAACCAGCAACGTCCTGTACGACGAACGAGCAGCGCTTCGTATCCAGCAGCCGCACGTTCTCTGGGCGGATATAGCCGAGCACGAGTACGCGGTGGCCGGCCAGGCGGCGGATCCGTCCCGCTTCGAAGTAACCATCCACCGCGAGGAACGGCACAGCCGCCTGACGCAATATCTGCGCCATTTCACGGATACCATGGCCATAAGCGTTGGCCTTGAGTACAGGGATAACGCTGCGGCCAGGATGCTGTTCCTGTATTAACCGCACATTGTGGAGCACCGCGTCCATGGACAGTTCAATCCAATTGAGCGTTTTGTAGCGCCGGGCAGCGGGGCTTTTGAGAGTCGCAAGCATTGATCAAAACTGCTGAAGATAATTAGTACTGAAAGAAGTCGTAAGCGAATTGCGGACCGCGTGGCGCTGCTTGGCGTAGCCGATGAGCTTCTCGACGAGCTCGACGTTGCTAATGCCCGCCTTGTTCCAGTTGTGCGCATACAAACCACCGGGCAGCGGGTTGATCTCATTGAAGTACACGTCTTTTGTTTTTTCATTAATAAGAATATCAACGCGCGCGATGCCGGAGCAGCCAGCCGCCTTGAAGCCAGCGATTGCCACTGCTTCAGCCTCCCGATACAGGGACGGCGGGAAATCGGCCGGGATACGGCTGTAGCCTTGTGCGCCTTTCGTACCCTTGCCGCCCCCTTTGCCCTTCTTGCCGCCGCGAAGATACTTTGTATCAAAATCGAAGAAATCTTCAGCCCCGAATAGCGGCTCTTCGAGCAATGCTGGCACAACTTCCTCACCAAAGCCCATGATAGGTAGCGTTGCTTCGCGCAAGTTCGGTACCGCCATCTCTACCAGGACGTTCGCATCGTAGTGCAGCGATACCTCGATAGCGTTCTGCAGCTCGTTACGGGTAGATACTTTTGTCACTCCAATACTAGAGCCCAAGTGCGGCGGCTTCACGAACGCCGGGTAGCCGAGCTTCTTCTCAATCTCATCGATGAGTTTTTTACCATCGTGCTCATACTGTTCATGGCTGAACGTTATATCCGGAACGGTCTTTAACCCAACACTCTTCGCCACCAATTTGGCCAGAATCTTGTCCATGCCAATCACACTCGACTGCAGGTCGCAGCCGGCATACGGCACATTGGCCATGTCCAACAAACCCATCAGCGCGCCATCTTCACCGTAGGTGCCATGGGTCGCAGGAAAGGCAACATCGACTTTACGCACGGTTTTGCGTCCAGCAAGGCCACTGGCCTTCACCAGCGCCATACCACCGTCGAACTGTACGCTCGCCGGTTGGGACTTGTGCAGAAAATCTTGGATCTTGCCGGAACTGTAGAGATTGATATCCTTCAACCGGTCATCCCAGTACCATGCGCCGTTTTTGGCAATGTACACCGCCTCGACACGGTATTTCTTGGTAAGCTCCAGGGGTTTGATGATACTGGCTAGCGCCGTCACGATAGACACGTCATGCTCGGCTGAACGGCTGCCGAAGATTACTGCGACTGTTTCCATGCAATCAGTGTATGCAATTACGACTTACAATTACAAGGATCCGAAGTCAGGCATAATTGTCGGGCCAGTCGTTTTGCAGCAGCACCAGGTCGCCTGCAGCAACAAAATGACTAAGGTTCGCATAAAACTCAAGCGGGTTTTCTTCTACTTGTAGTTCACCTTTGAAATTCGCCGCCTCCAGCCCCTTTCGAATATAGCCTGTTGCCGAGTTCTTCATCAGTACGACTTTGTCGGCCCCCGAAGCTGCGATAAGCCGCCCCATTTCCTCATGGACACGCGCCGTCTCCTTGCCTTGATCAACAAGGCCGGGCGTGACATACACTTTCCGTTTGGCCGATAACTCCCGTAGCAGCTCCGCTCCGGCGCGGATGCCCTCAATGTTGCCATTGTACGTATCATCAATGATCCAGGCGCCGCTCAGTCGATACGGCTGCATCCGGTGCTCAAAGGGCTTCGCCTGGCTAATGCCAGCTGCAATTTGCTTATCGCTGAGACCGAATTCTTTACCTAGTGCCGCAGCCAGGCTCAAGGGACCGATGTTATGCCGGCCAAGTAGGTTGCTCGTCAGCTTGAGCTTCTGTTTGCCTTTTTTCATGGTGAAGTTTAGGCCCTCGATACTGAACGTCACGTTGCCTACTTCCCAGCCAAGCGCTCCATGCCGGTCATACACATTGAACCCCGGCTGCAAGAACGGTCTGGCCGCGCCCGACTCGCCGTTGACATACACCTGGCTTTTATTAGGGATAAAGCTCGCGACGGTGAAGATATCCTTGGCCGCCGCTTCCGTCGAACGGTAGTGGTCGAGATGCGCCGCCGCTATACCGGTGATAACCGCATGAGTTGGGTGCGTACGACGGGCAAAACGCGCCACATCACCGGGCGCTCCTTCACCGTATTCGATCACTAAGATATCTTCATCACCCGCCAGGGTCTGAGCCCACAATGCGTGGCTCGGCGAGACGTTCTTGTTCGCCGGCGTCGCCGCGACCTTTTTGCCCGCACCCAATACGGTTACTAACAGCTCTTTCATGCTTGTTTTACCGTAGCTGCCAGCCACGGCAATCTTCGCACCTGTATGCTCGCGGAAGATCCGCTCCGCACGCACGATTTGCCGAGCATCCCGCGGCATGGCGATGAACCAGCGCCCAAGCAGCAGCGGCACAACGACAGCATGCGCCCAGACAAGCGGATACGAGATAATAATCGCCACGGCAAAAGCCCAGCTGCCCAGGAGGCCATATTTATACCAGAAGTATAGAAGCAGCAGCCCGGCAACAATCTGCAGTACCATGCCGATACGTAACGCCCACAACAGCATCCGCGCCGCCCGTGTCGGTACCAGCTGCCGGCGCTTCATCACCCGGGAGAAATCTTGCGTCCGCCAGTACCATTGCAGGTACGGCAGTATACGGTATTCGGTGTTCTGCAGCATGTAGGTAAGCATTGTCGGATACCTCGGTGAAAACGGGCTAAGCAGCATAGAACTCATCGCAAAAACTCCTTGATTGCCTTCATTGTCTCACGCGGACGATCAAGGTAGAGAAAGTGTCCGGCGCCGGGCAGCACTTCCAATATCGACGCCGCCATGCGTTCGTGGAACAACTCGCCATACCGGACCGGGGTCGCCTTATCTTGTTCTCCATAGAGGAGTAGAACAGGACCGGTAATATTGACGGCGTCCGCTTGAACGTCGTCCGTGATGACCCGCTTGAACGTTTCCTGCAAATGTTCCGCCACCAGCATGTCCGATCCGACCGCGTCATAAACTCTGCGCCGCAAGCGCCGCTTCGCGCTCGTCGGCAGCGGCGTCGCCAACACTTTGCCGGCTTTGACTAATAGCCGCTGCGCCGTATGGTGGCCATCGTACTCGCCGCGTACCCCTGCCGAAGCGAGTAGGACAAGCCGGTCCGCCCGCAGGATGCCTTGGCCCAAGCCGCGGATGGCAATCGCCCCGCCGTTGCTGTGCGCCACAATGGCATACACCTTAGGAATGGCTAGCTTATCAAGAAACCCATGGACGAACCGGGCATAATCCGTCACATCCCAGGCAGTACGCGGCGCTTCCGTCTTACCAAAACCAGGCAAGTCCGGAGTAATTACTGTGAAATCTTTGGCTAACTCCGTCTGTAAGCTTCTTAGGCCAGCGCCACGGTCGCCCCAGCCGTGCAGCAGTATGACAATCTCACCCTTACCGGCCTTCTCGTAGGCTGTTAACAGGCCGTCGACCATGACATTCATACCGGCAATTATACAGCTAACGCCTAACGGGAATCATGAGCCACTCGCGCATACCCAAAGGTTGATTTATTTCTGGGAGCTGATGGCCTGAATACGGCCCTGCAGGTCTGTTGTCGTCACGGTAGTATGCGGGATCTGGATCGGCGCGATAATACCCCACCCACCGTACGTCTGAGTAAAGCCGCTCTTCTCGTAGGCTGCACGTACAAGCTGATGCGAGGCGCGGTCAACCGATAGGGTGATGGGAATTGGCGCAATCGATATGTACTGGCTCGGGTCTACCGTATCGAGGCTCTTGAGACCCAAGTCGCGGGCAAAGCGCTGCATCATACTCAGATAGGCTGGCAGCGGCACTGACATTGCGTACGTGTAAACTGCATGGCCGTCCACCACCTCACGCTTCACACTACCGTAGTTGGGACTAAAGATTTTACCATTCCGGATATCATTGAGAATGTCCATGCGCTCATTGTCCGGCAGATTGCCAATCGGCGGCAACGGGGCACTGCTGACATCCAACAACGTCTGGCCAAACAGCTGGTTCAACGAGGTATCCGTCTTGCCGTCGCTCTTGCCCCACACGTTCAGGAGGCCGCTGAAATCATATGACTGGCTATTTGCTTTACGCTGCGCTGTTGCAATGTTGGTATAGCGGATGAAGCCGGTCTGCGGCGTACCGAGGCTTTCTGTATCGACGGCCGAGTCGCCTTGCCGTACATCTACCACCCAGTCGGCCACGTTCGTGCCGCCCATCTGTTGTTGCACGACCTGGGAGATAGTTTGCCCTTGGTTCGTCGCACTCGCCTGTTTAGTCACGCTCGGCGTCTCAAGGTTGTTGATAAGCATGTCCTGGAAGACATGCTGCGGGCTTTGCCAGATAAACTGCCACCACAATAAACCACCACCAAGGACAATAACAAGCGCGGCAATCGCCGCGCTCCGGCGCGGATAGATAAAGATTGTTTCTAACCAGCCCTCGAGCATACCTGCTATTGTAACAGCTCACCCTGGCTATCTGTGCATCGATGATAGGGCGCGAGTTCAATAAATATACAAAAGAACGGTGGGGCTGACCGGATTCAATTCGAACACCGCGCTAACAGCGTAGCTTATTGCACATCGTACAACACTTTCGCGCCCCGCCTTCGTGCCAGTACCGCCGTACCAGCCACGAAAATGGCGAGTACGGGACAAGTTGAGTAGGCGGGATATTGTCCGGCTCATCATTGCCTGCAGGCTAGGAATTGCGACGAAGGAACTCGCGGAACGATTCAGCATTAATATCAAGAACGTCCGTAAGCTCTGGCAGCAGCATGACATAACAATGGAACGACGACCGCGGAAGCCACGGCACGCTTAAATTGCACGCTGCGAAAGCCGATGCAGGGGTCCCACAATACGCGCCAACACCAAAGCCATTTCAACCGCTTTGTGATCGATTGGATTGCAATGCGGATATAGGTGCAGGCCATACTAGGGGCATGAACTATGGGAAGCTTATTAGATATTTGATCCTTCTGCTACTAGTTGGTATCGCGCTCTGGCAAACCTACCCTTACTTTACGGATCTCATATCCCTGTTCCGGCATCGCGGCCTCAACTACTGGTGGGTCGGTACTGCGATCATTGTTCAGCTGCTCCAATATGGCGGCGACGGCTACCTCATTCATCAATTGCTCGCCGTGTTGGGGTTTCGGGTCAGAATCAAGGACGCAGTCCGCATCTCAGCGCTCGACGTCTTTGCTATTCGCTTCCTACCCGTTGGCAGCTTCGGTTCGCTGTTGGCCTTCGTTTATTTCTACCGTAAGCTGGGCGTCAGTACGCAGGCCACCATTTATCTGAACCTGCTATTAACTGTCATCTCGTCCTTCGTGCTGGCATTCATGTCCATTGTGTCGTTGAGTGCTGCGCGCATGCCTGCGCTGCCGTTTCCCCTCCGCACCTATCTTCTGGGGGCGATTGCCATCATGGTTCCGCTGTTGCTCGCCGTTTTGTTCGTCGTACTCGGGTCTGACGAGACGCGGCAAGTCCTCAACCAGCGGCTACGACAGTACCAATGGTACCTCTCCCTGCGCAAGAATTACGACCAACTGCGCGACTTTGCGGGCGTCGCGGCCGCACAGCGGGTACGGCTGACCGGGCTTGCAACACTGAAGGGCCTCAATATTTACTTGTGCGACATCGTAATTCTGTTTTGCTGTGGCCTCGCCTTCCATGCGACGCTGCCACCGCTGCTGATCACCTTCGCCTACGTGGTCGCTCAGGTCGTCGGAACCATCAGTTTGACCCCAGGTGGTCTGGGCACCGCGGACGCCACCATGACCTTCCTCTTTCTCGCAGGAGGAGTGAAGCCGACAACGACGCTCGGTGTAGTCCTCCTCAACCGGATTGTCTCGGTGCTCATACCCCTGCCGGTTGGGGCCCTCGCCTACTTTACCTTGCGGTGGGAGCTGGACATCAAGACTGCGACCCGGCGCACAACGCCGCTCCCGCCCAAATCGTAGACCCGCGTCCGTTGCGCAGCAGCACGCCGACAGCCACTACCCACCGCTGAAGCTGATCGTACCCTGTGACACCAATCATAGCCCCGAGCAAGCTAGCGGCTCACAATGGAAGACAAGACAAAGAGCTAAACAGCTAAAGATATGTTAAGAAAGGAGATACGCATGGACCTAGTTCGCTACAACCCGCTCCGTGATCTCCAACGACTGGAGCGTGATTTAGATAAGTTTTGGGGCTCCGATTGGGGTCTGTTCCCCACGGTAGCCGAGGCAGCGCCACTTGACATGTACGAGGAGAAAGGCAACCTGGTCGTGGCGGTAACGCTGCCGAGCTTTAGCAAGAATGAAATTAAGGTCACCACCAACGCCGGCATGCTCGAAATTTCGGCCGAGCACCGGGAACGGGCCGAGGAAAAAGGAAGGCGCCGCTACTACCTGCGAGAGAGCAGCAACCAGTACTTCCGTCGCGTTACCCTCCTTGAGGGAGTCAAGGCCGATCAGGCAGCGGCGAGCTTCCACGACGGCGCGGTAACGATCACCATGCCGCTGGTTGCACCAAAGACCGCCGCCAAGACGGTGGCGATCACCTAGGAGGCTGTACGTACTTCCGCGATCGTCACGATGACGGCATGGCGACCGGCCTCACCATAGCGGCAGCGGTGCGAGCCGTCAACCGCCACCGCCCCAAACGGATCGTAGTCACCGTACCAGTGGCGTCCCCCGATAGCGTGGACCGTATTCAGCCCCTGGTCGAGACGATTATTATTCTCAATGACCCCCAGACGTTCCGAGGTGCGGTCGGCGCCCACTACCAGATCTTTAACCAAGTAGGCGACGAAGAAGTGCGGTCACTTCTTCGGGAGGTGAGAAATGATCTTCAGCAAGCCGCTGCCCACAGTACATCATCTGCCCCAGGTAGCGCATTAAGCCCCATTTCCCATCACGCGCGCCGGCCTCGCCACGTACGCCACAGTGGCGCACGTCCCGGCAGCGGTGCAGGAGTTTCTGACGCTCTTCCCCGCGACACTGATCTTTTGCAGCCGAGCCGACTTCATGACCCGCTGCGACGAGCTGGATCTACTCGTCGGACAGGAGCGCGCAACGCCGGCCGAGCAGTTACGTAGCCCCCAAGAGTAAGCAACAAGAAAGGAGTGCCTATGAGCCAAGAAGACAGCACACCATTCTCGTTACTTCACGACACGCCGGAAGACATGCCGATCGACTACCCGGCCCTCGATGCCAGCCCCGACCCCCAGGAAGCCTACGACGAGGGCCGTGACGACCTGATCGACGTCGACCCCTGCCGCGAAGACGACGATGCCCGAAAGGCCACCGGGCAGGGTATGGCAACAGGCACCGGTAGTCAGGAGTGCTACACGACCAGTCACGACCGCATCCGCCACTGGGTCGAATACCGCTACGGTAAACCGGCACGGATCGTCGGTAGTGACGACGGCCTCGAGCACGGTGACCTATACATCACCCCTGAGGACGCTGAGCCGGACATCGAGGTGGAGCCGATCGATTGGCCAACTTTCTTCGACCTGTTCGAGCAGCACAACCTGGCGTTCGTGTACCACACCCGAACGCGCGACGGGGCGCAGAGCAACTTCTATAGCTTCATCGATCGGGTTGATGTGACGCGGATCATGGCGGCGCGGAGACTGCCATGATCACCTTCCCCAGTCGCCATGAGCTTGCTGCGTTGCGCACGTTTAACGCCCCCCACTGCGTGACAATCTATGCTCCCCTACTGGAGTCAACTGGCGCTACGAACCCCAACCGAGTCGAGCTCAAGAACCAGCTGCGGCAAGCTAAAATCGCACTACGCGATAGTGGCGTGCGGGACCGCGATATCACCGCCACATTGCAGCCAGCCCACGACCTGGCGGACGGCTCGGAGTTTTGGCCGCCGAGCCACGCCAGCCTCGTACTGTTTATGCACGCCACGTTCTTCCGGTACTACCACCTGCCCGACCACACCACCCCGTACCTGCTCACCGTCGACCGCGGTTTTAACCTCGGGCCACTGCTCAGTGCGATGCACCACACCCGCTCGTACTACGTCCTGGCGCTCGGTCACCGTGATGTCCGCCTGTACGAGGGTGACCGTTACCGCCTCCGACCAGTAACCTTGAGCGGGTTTCCGGCCAGCATGCTCGAAACGCTGCGCATCGATGAAAACCTTGACTCACGCGAACTGCATCCGGTGGCTCCGGCCTACATGGGCCATGAATCGAAGAGCTACCACAGCCAGTACGACGTATCGCTCGTCGATAAGGCACGACTGGAAGAATTTTTCCGCGTCGTTGATCACCGGCTGCACCATTTCCTCATGAGCAGCCACCGGCCACTCATTCTCGGCGGCGTGAGCTACGAGCTGTCTCTCTATCGCAAAGTAAACACCTACCCTTACCTATGGCCGGAAAGCATTCGGCGCAACCTCCAGGACGAGCCGCTACAGGTCATCCGCGACCAAGCGTGGGCAACGATCGCCCAGGGAGGCACGCTATGAGAGCGTACGGCGCCAGTCCGTACTTCCGGCGATTTGCCACGTCGCTCATTCAGAGCGTGGCCGGGGTGAGTTTGGGCTCGGTGGCGCCCCCCGACCTGCGGCTACTGGAAATCGCCACCTTGGCCAGCGTCCTGCGGCGCGGCGACGCAGGGTCGGTGCAGGCCTACCTGCCGTATCTCGGCTACGCCCGCCAAGATAAGCCTCGACCGGGCGAGAGCGAGGGGATCGCCCTCATCGGCGTCCTCCTCCAGGCGGCGGGGATTGACAGTCTGACGACCATCGACCGCCATAGCCCGCTTGACGAACAACTCCTAGGGATAGCGTTGCAGCCCCTCTCCCCGGCGCCGCTATTTGCGGCTGCCGTACGGCAGCTTGGGTGGCGTGACGTGACCGTCATCGCCCCGGATGCAGGGGGAATCGGCCGTGCCGGTGATTTGCCCGCGTCCTGGGGGACCGCCCGCTGACACACCTGGTTAAGCACCGTGTCGATGGCGTGGTACATACGCAGCTCGTCGACCAGGTTAGTCCCCGCGCCATCCTGGTTGATGACATTCTCGACAGCGGCCACACCCTCGTCTCTGCCTGTCAAGCTCTCCAGGCGCGCGGTGTGCAAGCCGTGGCCATAACCGTCACGCATGGCCTATTTACCGGCAAAGTCTGGTCGCAACTGTTTGCGCTAGGCGTTCAGGCGCTCTTTGTCACCGACAGCTGCCCGCAAGCTATCCGCCCACCCGCAAATGCAAATCCTACGCTGTGCGCCACTACTCACCAACGTTATATCACTAAGGAAGGAGCTCTCTTATGAACACCCCACTACTTAACCGCACGCCCGCCAGGATGGTGCGCCTACCCATCAACCGGATCGCCCTAGAAGGCGAACTATGTGTGCCACCCGGAGCGGGCGGTATTGTTATTTTCGCCCACGGTAGCGGCAGCAGCCGTCACAGCGTTCGCAACCAATTTGTGGCGCAGCGACTCCATGCGCGAGGCCTGGCCACGCTCTTATTCGACTTGCTAACGGAAGCCGAGGACCGAACCTACGCCAACCGCTTTGACATCGATTTGCTCACTGAACGACTGGCAGTGGTTACCGACTGGGTGACACACTCCCCGCTGACTACCACTTTGACCGTTGGCTACTTCGGGGCGAGCACCGGCGCCGCTGCCGCCATCCAAGCGGCTGCGGCTACCCCAGCTACAGTCCGGGCCCTGGTCTCCCGGGGCGGCCGGGTTGACCTAGCCGGCGAGGCGCTCGAGCAGCTGCGCCTGCCGACCCTGCTGATCGTTGGTCAGCGAGACTTTGCAGTGCGACAGTTGAACGAGGAGGCTTACCGGCGATTGCAGTGCCCGAAAGAACTAGCCGAGATCCCAGACGCTACCCACCTATTCGAGGAGCCTGGTACGCTCGAGCAGGTTGCCGAGCTTGCTACTGCCTGGTTTGCACAGTACTTACCTATACCCACCGGCATACCTGCATCCAGCCATTAATACTCTGGGCCAATACCCCGCCGATGACTGGCGAGAAAAACTCGCCCAATGTCATGAGCGAAGCAGCTATTACCCCATGCTGATCGCCCGCTAGCTTAAGCGCCTATGGCGTTCGCGCCAAGCCTAGCACGCTCGACTTGCATCAATTGAGTGCTGAATGCTTACTTATGGTCAAACACGCCGACTTCGAGCTGCCATTACCAGATACAAAAAAGGCAGCCAGGAGGTACGGCCGCGATATATACAACGATTTAACAGATGATAGTGAATTGGTGGAGTGTGGGGGATTCGAACCCCCGGTCTCAGCAATGCGAATGCTGCGCTTTACCAACTAAGCTAACACCCCGTCTTCCTTGAAGGACAACCTACGGCTCTCCCTCAACGCACCGGGCAAACAGTGTGATTTTTTGCTCGGGCTGTTCCTTTCCCCTAGCCGCGAACTGCAGCTCATCAAATGTTGGCCTACCGAAGTGACCAAAATTTATAAGGATAAATCCTGGAGGCCTTCTTGAAATGGCTTCGGAGAAGGCATTTCCGGAAGGTCGGAAGGGGTTTCCGACGTGGTGGGCGAGGTGGGACTCGAACCCACAAGGCTTTTAAGGCCAGCGGATTTTAAGTCCGCCGCGTATACCGGTTCCGCCACTCGCCCCCAGTGCCTTAAGGATACTATGGAGGCGCCTACCAGAGTTGAACTGGTGTAAAAGGTTTTGCAGACCTCTGCGTAACCGCTCCGCCAAGGCGCCATATTGTCGCAAGAGACACGCCCATTATATCAGAGCACGGCAGAGGAAAAACGGTTCATGAGAAACGACTTACTCCGTAACTGTAACGGTCCCGATCATCTCAGGGTGAATCGTGCAGTGGTAGGGGAAAGTACCCACGATATTATACGTAAAGCTGTAGTTGCCGCCAGGGGCGAGGCTACCGCTGTTCGGTCCAGACTGACCGTCGCTTTCAGTCACGGTATGCGTCGTCGAATCGTTATTCGTCCAGGTTACTACCGTACCTTTCTTCACGGTAATATTTGCCGGACTGAAGGAAAAGTTCGCGAGCGACACCTTATCCGTTGCCGACGGTGCCGCATTATTCGAGTTGCCAGTGGTGTTCATAGTCATATTAGACGTCGTGTTCGATGTACTCGCCGTATTACGATGGGTTAGATAGACAGCACCACCTACGATGATAATGAGCGCGATTATGGCGACCGGCACTACCGTCTTATGCATATCTCACCCTCCTTCGATGCTTATGCATGTACTGTAGCACACCCATGCCCATGACGGGGTGAGAAATCCTCTGACAAAGAAATCGCTAGACTGCTAGGACGCTTGCTCGAGAACTGCCGGTAGCTTGTCTTCCGGACTAGACATGCCCGACCCTTCTAGAGCCCTTACGCCTGCTTGACGCCGCGCCTCTGCGCGTTGCGGGTCATTCAGCACTTCAGTCACGACCGCAAGGTACGTATTAAGGCTCTATCTCCCGTCTGCGGTCAACACGCTTCTGCTCTAAAACGTCTAGCTGTAGCTCAATGTACGCAGCCCTAAGGTCCGCAACTTGTGCGGCAACACGATCCCTTTGATAGCCGTCATATGTTTTCGGTCCTCTGCCTTGCCCCTGGTCTACCAAAACTACCTCAACCGCAGCCTGAAAGAAATTTTGCAGTGCAGGTGATAACACTATGCTATCGCATGAACCTTCATATGTCCGTCTGGATGTTCTTGCCATAGATCCTCGCTTGAATGCTTAACATTCTCGGCACACACATAATAGACGTTAGCCCCCACCCATCTGGTTAAGCATGTACTTTATCGCATTATACGATCGTCAGAATGCTTTGCAATGTTTTGTAACATTTTTCACAGACAAATAAGAACCTTTTACTAATCGCTGTACGTGAGCCTATATCACCCCGGCAGCGTGAGCGGTATCGAGCGACTTCTTGATGTGCGGCTTGATAGGCGACGGCAATGTGCCCAGGGTAAACCACTCTACGTCCTCAATTTTGTACGGCTCGTTGTTGTGGACCTGGCCTGGGTCTACCTTGGCACTATAAAGGACGTTCACCCAGTGCGTAGGTCGGCCGTCAGCCAACTTACGATGCGCCTCAACGACACCCAGGAACTGTATATCCGATGCCTCGGCGCCATATTCTTCCTCTATCTCCCGCTTTACGGTCTCTTCGATGCGCTCGCCGAACTCGTGCGAACCGGAGCCGTGCTCCCAGCACCCTTGCTCGTCACGGCAATTGATACTGCGCTTGCTCAGAACAAACCGCCGCTTGCCGTCGTGGCAAATGAAGCCACAACTTACACCAATAAAATCTATGCCCCGCCGCGCGTCGTCCGCACCATTCGGGAAACCATGGTCTTGCATGGCATACACTCCTTTACTTACACAAGCAGTGCTAGGCCGTTTGCTGCTGGCGCAATTAATTTGTACTAAGCGTATATGTACGATCAGGGTGTCCACGATGGACTATTACGAAAATCGAGCGATAACAGAGACAAGGCTCATCAGAACGCCTAGGGTTCCGGTGAATTATTTTCCCTGCTATCAAATACGCTGCAACAGGATTGTCCCATCGCTGGTTAATAAGTATACGCTTAAATGCACGTCTGTGAAGGGTCTCGACAATCGCGTTATCCGCCTATAATGTACGGCATGGGAAATATGGCAGAACTCACGTACGACAATGAAAAGTTTCCGGTCTATATCAGCGCGCCGGCAGGAAGCATACAGGGCGGCCTGATCGTCATTCACGAGATATGGGCGCTCAATGGCCATACCAGGTCTATTGCGGACCGCTACGCCCGCGAAGGCTATTTAGTAGTAGCACCGGACCTCCTAACGATGACGGACATCGCCAAACACGCCGACATGTTGGCGCTCGACCTCTTCAACCCCGAGAAGCGCAACGAAGCCCAGCCAAAGCTCCGCGCTCTCATGACACCTATGCAGGAGCCTGGTTTCGGCAAGCAGACACTCGGCAAGCTCCAGGTTTGCTTCGACTATCTATATGGTCAAGCAGAAGTCGGGCAAAAGGTGGCCGTTACCGGCTTCTGCTTCGGTGGCAGCTACAGCTTCGACCTTGCCATCCACGAGCCACGCCTAAAAGCGGCGGTACCCTTCTACGGGCACGCACCACTAGATGAATCGAAGCTCAAGAAAATCACTTGCCCTATCCTGGCATTTTACGGAGAAAAAGACGAGGGCCTCGTGGGCAACCTGCCTGAGCTGGAAACCCTCATGGAACAAGCAGGTGTCGGCTTCACGCCCGTTGTTTACCCCGATGCCGGACACGCTTTCTTCAACGACACGAACCCATTCGCCTACAACGGAGCGGCGGCAAAAGATTCCTGGCAACGGGCGCTTAGCTTTCTAAGCGGCCGCCTGAAGTAACACGTTGGCAACAACTTAGCTGTCTTGCGACAAGATGATGGCCGAATACGGGCCGATATCGAGCGAGCCACTATTATGCTCGGCTTGGACATCCTTGGTATCGGTATTTTTGAAGTCGGGACTATAGCCCCTCCAATCGCTATTGAAACGCACGCGCCAGAGCCCATCGCGCGGGAAATATATCCGGTAATCTTTCTGTACGTGGTTTGCGAAATTCAGAACGACGATTACGTCGTCGCATGGGCCGCCGCGCTCCCACCGATGGTAGGCCAACACCTTGTTGTCCTCGTTCAGGTGAATGACATTAAAGCTGTGCTGAACCAGGCCGCGCGTATTGTCGTACTGGTTTTTACGTAGGCTAATAAGGTGCCGGTGCGCTTCGACTATCCCGCCAAACTTGTCGGCCTTTTCCCAATCCAGTACCTTATAGTCATTGAAACTGCCGGCTTCCATGAATTCCTCGCCCTGGAACAGCATAGGAATGCCCGGTGCCGTCATAATAATCACGCTCGCGAGCAGCGACCGTTGGCGGGCATAGAGTCCGGTCGGGTTGGCGGGCTGAATCTCGGTATTAATGCGTTTGCCACCGTTTGCGGCCGAGTCATGCGAGTCGCTGTAAATCACCCGATGGAACACGTCGCCGTTGTACTTGCGGTTCAGCGCATTGGCGACAGCCGTAATGTTGCGGTCAGCGTCATTGGCAGCGTCGAGTGTACCGCGTAGGACAAAGGGCAGGTTGACTTCCCACTGTGACGAGAACCCGGCGCCGCCTTCAGTCTTCGGTTTCGTGATGTAATCATTGCCGGACGAGTCTTCGGCAATGAGCAGGACCCCGGGGTTAATCTTGCGCGCCACATCGGTTACCCCCTGCAGCAACTGCCATCCGTCAGCCAGATCATTACCGGGATCATCGTTGTGGCCCGACACGTTGCGGATGAAGATTGTCGAATCAACACGAATGCCGTCCAGATGAAAATCGTGTACCCACATGCGAACATTGTCGTAGATAAATTGCCGCACTTCCTGCCGGCCATAGTCGGGACGCACGTCTCCCCAGGGCGTCGCCGAGCGCCAGTCATTATAGAAGTAAATGCCGCCCTTGCCATTCTCGGACCAGCCATCGAATTGCCACAGATCCAGGCCGTCCGGCCCGAAGTGGTTGTAGACCACATCCAGTGTCACACCGATACCACGTTGATGCGCTGCCTTGATAAACTCCAGAAAGCCGTGCCGTCCGCCATACAGGCTCTCGACCGCGTATATAAAATCAGTCGCATAGCCCCAGCCACGATCATTCGGCATGCTGCCGACCGGCATCAGCTCGATCATATTAATGCCAAGGCCGGCCAGGTAGTCCAGTTTTTCGATAGCAGCGTCGAATGTCCCGGGCGTTGAGGGATCTACACGGTTAAAGGTGCCGATGTGCATTTCATACGCGACAAGCTTATTGAATGTCGTCCCGACGAATTTCTGGCCGCCCCAGTCGAAATGCGGATCGACCACGACGGAATTACCGGCATTCGTTGTCACCTGTAGTGCCCGCGGGTCATTCTTGTACACCTGCTGCGCGCCGGTATCTATCACGTAGCGGTACTCGGCGCCGGCCTCGGCGTCTTTTACGAAACCCGCCCAGTAGCCGTCATTCTCGCTTGCTAGCGGTATCGGCTGCCAGGCATTGAATGTGCCGGCTACGGCGACGCCCTTGGCGAATGGTGCCCAGACGCGGAAACTCACGCCGTCCCGGTGTAGAATTGCGCCAACGTCCTTTTTATGTTTGCCCACGGAGGAAATTATGAAGTCAGCGCCGGATAAGCGCAAGCTTTACAGAGGATATCTTGCAACTATTCAGTTGTATTGCCGTCGAACTCAGCCGGAGCCGTATCGGCTTCCTGCTTCGTCGGGCGCACCAGCCCATCCTTATGGTGCGGCGGTGAATAGATGGTATAGAGCTTAAGCGGCTCGCCATCAGAAGTATTCATCACGTTATGCTCGGCGCCCGCAGGCACTACAACGGCACTACCATCTTGTACGTCGTATCCATTGCCGTCAATTACCACCTTTCCGTGGCCAGCTTCGAACCGGAAGAATTGGTCGTTGTCCGGGTGTACTTCCTGACCAATCTCTTCTCCTGGCTCCAAAGCCATGAGCACCAACTGGCTATACTTGCCTGTATACAACACCCTCCGGTAGCCAGCGTTGCTGAGCGTGTCGTGAGCGATATCAGTCCAAAATCCTTTCATGCCGTCCCCTCCCTTACTAGCCTAACGTAGCACAATCACTGTAGGGCTTATATGATTTCAGGCACAGTCTATGTAGTAACAGCGTTTATTGTGATTATTTCCCCAAAGTCTTTCAAAATGTGTTACATTCTGGTAAGACATAAGCATTAGCGTACCAACGTGCCATACATATGCCACACCGTAAACTATCTCGGTTGAAACAATCCCAACTATCGCTAGCCGGCGCCATTATCTTTGCGCTGATCTTCGGTACTATCGGCGCTAGGGTAATCTTCCAGGGCCATGCCGCTACTAGTAGCCTAACAGGCGACCTGAACGGTGACTGTACGGTAAATGTGCTCGACCTGTCCATTCTTCTTTCGCACTGGCTACAGAGCGGCAAGGGTGTGGTGGGTGACATCAATAGCGACGGTGTTGTCAACGTCTTAGATCTCTCGAGTCTGCTAACCCACTGGAACAATGCCTGCGCCCAGCCACCCGTCAATACAGCCCTACCGACAATTAGCGGCGCAGCCGTCGTCAGTAGCGGCCTGAACGCCGCAACAGGCACTTGGAGCAATAGTCCGACCAGCTATTCCTATCATTGGCAGGATTGCCCGGCGGCGGGAGGCAGTTGTAGCAACATTTCCGGCGCTATCAACTCGACCTATACCGTGCAAGCTGCAGACACCGGATACACTATCGACGTCGTCGTGACCGCCACGAACGCGTCCGGTTCAGCATCGGCAACCTCCAGTAAAACGGCAGCAGTGACTTCCGGCACTAGTGGAACTGGCTTCATCGCCGGAGGCTGGTGGCCCGCTTGGGAAACAGGCGTGTCATTATCAAGTGTCCCCTGGAATGCCATCAACCAGATCTACGAATTCTCCGACATCACCTCCGCTAGCTCACCATTCCTAACCACAACGACTCATGGCGTCAGCGTATCCCAACAACAATCGTTCGTCGCGGCTGCCCATCAGCATAGCGTCTTGGCTATCCTATCGGTTGGCGGCTCCGACGACCAGAACTGGAGCACCGCCTGCGCCGCCGCAAATCGCCAGACATTCATCAATTCCATGATTGGCCAGATGCAGACCTACGGCTACGATGGCATAGACCTCGACATTGAGGAAGGTCCCTTCGTGGGCTCAACCGATTTCAACGCTTGCGTGCCGGCCATATACAACGCCTTCAAGGCGACCCACACCAACGCGAACAAGCTGCCGCTCGTTACCATCGACTCAGACCCCAGTTGGATGGAAGGGGCCGAAGCGCCGCTATACCCGTACATCGACCAGTTCAACTTCATGGGCTACGGCTCGACCTGTGCGAATAGCTGCTCTGCTGTGGCCAACTTCGTAGCCGAGTACACCTCCAGGGGCGTGCCGGCGTCGAAGATCGCCCAGGGCATCGGTCTGGATCCGGGCATGCCGCAGGCCACCAACACCGCAGATTGCGCCCTGCAGGCGCAGTGGGCATCCACTCATGGTGTCGGTATCATGTACTGGTCCATCCAGGACGATTACCTGAACCATAGCGGCACCTACCCGTGCGTCAGCTCCACCGCCCCCTACTTATAGTCTGGCCAACCTCTCGCTAGTTATTTTGGGAGAGCTTTGATAATTGCCGGCAGGTAGAGGACGCCGACAGCTATGCCGAACGTATGCCCTACGCCTGGTACACGGACGACCCGTACGCCCGGGATACCCATAGTCGGGCGCGGGACAACATCATCAGCCCACTGCTGCACCGTCACCAGGCGGTGCCTGTCTTCATCGGTCAGCGCGGGGATAGCGGCCGTGCCGCAGTAGGTCACAGAGTCGAAGAAGCTCTGGCTCGGACGGTTGGGGTCACGGAACGCGATTCGCTCCAGTGTCCGCCTATCCCACCTGGGGAGCTTCGCTACCCGTAAAGGACCGCACAACACGGCAGCCGTGAGGTTGGTACTATGCAGCTTGCCGCACACGTTCACCGCCAGGCTGCCGCCCGCGCTGACGCCGCACAGTGTCACATTGCCGTGCTCGTTCAACTCTTCTTGCACTACTGCCGTCATCCGCGTTAGTAAATCCGGGAACGGCTCCTTGGCATACCAGTCTACCGGCACATGCCGGACAGATATGCCGCGCCTGGCCAGATACCGTAGTGCCACCCCCATCGCAAGCCGCTCAAGCCGCCGCGGTTTGCCATTACCAAGGCCGTTGAAGTATACGACGCGAGTAGTCATGCTTCGGTAAGTATACCGCAGGCCCACCTATTTACATGTAGAGGCTACGCCACTCGTCGAATGAGCGGCGCACAGTTGCGTTAATGAGGCCGTGTATTTACTTGACAATGCATACTACCTTGTATAGCATGGTAGTATATGAATGACGATACCGATAATTTTGCAAATCAGTCTGAAACCCAGATGCGTAAAGGCATGCTCGTATACTGCGTCTTATTACTGCTAAAAGACGGCAAGATATATACCAGCGAGATCATCCATTCCCTGCGCAAGGCTGAGCTAATCGTCGTTGAAGGCACGCTCTACCCTCTCTTAAATCGCTTGGCCAAGGATAAATTGCTCGCTTACGAATGGCAGGAGAGCGAGCAGGGCCCGCCGCGCAAATATTACTGGCTGACCGACGATGGCCAAAAGTTGCTCGGCGAGCTGAGAACGACATATCACCGGCTCCATACATCCATAAACACACTTGAGAAAGGAACGAAGGAATGAACGAGGTAACTAAAATACACCTGGGCCGGCAAGCATTCACGATAGCCGTCGATGCCCAAAAGGAGCTACGCGCGTATCTTGATGCGATCACCAAGCAAGTTGACGACGCCGGCGTAAATGACGAGATTGAACTGCGCATGGCGGAGCTGCTTGTAGAGCGCGGCGTCAGCGGCGACAAGGTGATTTTGCCAGCGGATATCACGTATCTAAAAGAACAGCTCGGCGAGCCGAGAGACTTCAAAGAATATGATGACGATGCGAACCCCCCATCTCAGGCAACGACCGGTAAGCACCTGTTCCGTGATCCGCAAAATGCCTGGATCGGCGGCGTAGCCGCAGGGCTGGCCGCTTACTTTGGTATTGATGCCCTGCTTATCCGGCTGTTATTCGTACTCGGCACATTTGCATGGGGCGGCAGCATTTTGGTGTACATCGTGCTCTGGCTGCTAGTTCCTGAAGCCAAGAGTAGCAGCGACCGCTTGCAAATGGCGGGAAAGCCGATAACTGTTGAAAGCCTCAAAGCAGCGGTGGAGCGTGCAGACATAAAGGGTGCTGCGCATCGTGCCGGTGAAACGTTGGCTGAACCCGCCACCCGGGTGCGCGACGCCATCAACACGGCATTCCGAATGATTGTAAAACTAGTCGGGATCGGACTCACGCTGACCGGGCTCGTGACGCTCGCAGCCTTGGCTTTCGGTGGTACATACCTGCTCGTTCACGGAAACATCGTTGCTGACAATCTCTTCCCTATTGGGTTTGAGGAGCACCTGCTCGTTTACGTAGCCATTTCCATCGTTGCCATGGCAGCGATCTTCGTCATCTTATGCGGCATGGCCGTCTACAATCGCAAGTGGCCTATCCACAATTGGCTAACCGGCATGCTCGTCGGCCTAACATTGATCGGGCTGGTCGGCGGCGGTGCCCTGGCGGCAGACATAGTGCCAAAAGTTCATGACCGCTACGTCGCTCAGACACATTCGGTAACCCGTCAGCTCGAACCGTTTACCAGTGTCGTCGTGAATAGCGAAGTTGTGACGGTAGATTTTCAGACATCGAGCACATACTCGGTAAACCTGAAGTACTTCGGCAACGCGAACACCGACGCCATAAAGACCAGCGTGAAAAACGGCGTGTTACTTGTCGACACGCAGGGTTTTGACCCATACCGCCATTGCAGCCCGCTATGCCTACACGATATGTACGATATGGTCATTACTGTGAGTTCGCCTCTGTGGCCACAAATCAATTACCCGAATATGCCTGACAAACCCGTTCTCCCGGACCCCAGTTTTCAGTAACTACCACTAGGCTCCTACCGTGCCCGTCTTCACTTCCCCTGCCCGCTTGTAGTTGGCGAAGATTACGCCGCCTGGAGTAACGGTGCTCTCTGTAAGGGTAAATGCCGCAGGGATCGTACCGTCCGCGAACAGCTTCTTCCCCTGACCAAGCGTCAACGGGAAGGTTTTGAGCCAGAGCTCGTCTACCAGGTCGTTCTGGAGGAGCAGTTGAATCAGCTGGCCGCTGCCATGCACTTGAAGGTCATGACCTTCGGAGTCCTTGAGCTTCTTGATATCTTCGACACCTTTTAGGAACACCGAGTTCTTCCAGTCCGCCTTGTCCAGGGTGTTGGACAATACGTACTTGGTCACATCGTTGATGCCCGGCCACATATCCGCGTGTTCCGGCCAGTACCCGGCGAAAATCTCGAACGTCTTCCTGCCCAGCAGCAGGTCGGCGGGCTGCATCTGCTGTGCCATAATCTTGCCCGCCGCATCATCGAAGTACGACGCAGTCCATCCGCCGTACTTGAAGCCGCCCGAAGTGTCTTCCTCGGGCCCACCCGGCGCCTGCATCACCCCGTCTAAGGTGATAAATGATAGGACGATTATCTTCCTCATACAACCCCTCCTTTGTTAGTTACGGTGAATAATTGCCTAGCCATCGGGTCCCGTCTGCTCAATAAACGTTACCCGTGGAAGGCGCCCCAGGATAGCATGGTTCTCTGCCTTGAGCTTGCCGAAATCTTTATACCTTTCGTCCAGTATCTGCCCCATGACAAGCTTGGCGTCTTCGATATACCGGTCTTTCTTCATAGCAATACGGGAAAAGATGAGCAATTCGCGTGAGATAACGAGTACCTCTCCGATATCGACGGCTCCGTTGCTAAGATAATCGTAGTCGAAGCTACAGATTGTCTTCCAAATCTCAAAATCAAACGGGCATACCCCAAGATCACCCCATAAGTCTTTAATGCGATCCGGGTAAAGCTTCGCGAGTGCCGCAATATCTTCCTTAGGTGCGACTAGGTCGATGTCTTTCGTGGACTCCCTAAGGCCGTAGTACTGCATAGCCTTGCCGCTGATGAGCAAGGGCTTCTTGGTAAACGTGTAGTTGAGGCGGGAAAGCTTCAGGTCCATACGACGTACATTACTTTGACACTGGGGCATACTTCACCATGACGCCGCCGGTTTGCAGGGTCCGCTCTTCGAGCAGCTCCAGCTTCTGGTACGGCAAGCCTTCATTGAACAAGCACCGGCCGCCGCCCAAGAATACCGGCGCGATACACAGGCGGTATTCATTGAATAGGTCAGCTTTCATGAGAGATTCCGACAGCATGCCGCTGCCGAAGACGAACATATTTCCGCCGCCCTGCTGCTTCAGCTTCGGTATTTCCGCTACGGCGTCCCTAACGATAGTAGTATTCTCCCACTCGGCAGACTTCAGCGTGGTCGAACAAACAATCTTCGGTGTCCTGTTCATGTACGGAGCCTCGGGCTCGCCCTTGGCTTTTGGCCAGTAGTCAGCCATCCCCTTATACGTCTTGCTGCCAAAAATGATCATGTCGGCAGTCTGGAGCTGCTCGACACTGTGGTCTTGGAGCTCTCGGCCCCACACTGTCTGGTGAAAATCCAGGTCCCAGGGCTTCTTACCCTCAAAGTAGCCGTCGAGTGAAATCACGTTCCACATGATGAGTTTTCTCATATATTTATCGTAGCAAATTCAAAACAAAAAGCTCCCGAACAAGGGAGCTTTTCTGAGTGTCGTATTGGTGCAGCATTATTCGTGAAAGTATAACATTGCTCAGAAGTACGGCATATGGTTTTAGCGCGGAATACAGAGAAGGTCTACCGGTAGTAAGTGAGGGGCTGGCTAAAGCTTTCATTTGCGCTGCAGCTGCCAGCCTTATATTCGGCCTTCATGGTTTTGGAGTCTGTTAGCTGAAGCAGAATCTTATGGCCCGTTGCAAAGCTCGGGTTCGCAACCGGGCTGCCGCCGGTTGTGTCTTCAAAACAGTAAAGAGTACCGACTTTCGTGAGAGACGGTTCTGGATTAATCGCACCCGAACCATTCGCCTTAAAGGCCAGCACGCCACCTTGGCCAAGCGTGCCCCCAACCGATACGGCGCCTATCGATGGATCCTCGTTGTAATGTATAACAGCCAGTTGCTTGGCCCAATCGGAAACGTACGATACATGAGACCCCTCATACCAATTGCCTTGTATAGTCCCTACCTTATCCTGTGCAATCTCGCCACACTTGCTGGCGGCCGGCCGCTTCGCAAAGCCTGGTTTAGCAAACACAGCCTGCTGAACTGCCGCCGGGAAGTAGTTTATGGGGCAGACCGATTTAAGATACGAGAGCCCGTTAGAAACACTGGTGTCTCCCTCGGTTCCTGGGTTTATTAGTTTCAGATCAGGCACGCGTGCATCCACCGCCCCAAAGTCCCAGCCAGCCTGGTTTTGGTTTACCTCCACTGTTCCCATTAACTCGCCTGGTGATAGTTTTACAAGCGTCGTGGCGAGTTGCGTGCAATCGCTATCAACCGCATTTGTTTGGGAATTTTGCTTGCCGTTTTGCCCTCCAGCAAAGGCACAATCGTTAGTCTTTGGGTCGTTGGTAGCGGGAATAGCTTTGTCGAGAGCAGCTGTTATGTGCACATGGTTAAAGTAGAACGCCACTTGTTTACAGGGCATAAAGAATATGCTGGCATCACTAGTGGCTACGCCATTGATGGTGCGACTAATCCGTCGGATCTTGGTTACGTAGACATTGCCTGGCGACAGCACGTTATGCATGCCATCCTGTTGAACGTCGTGCAGGTCAAAGTAGGTATGGTCGCTGGGGTAGGTGTGACCGCCAGTGCCATTGATGAGGCCAAGCGGGATCATATCGTATGGAGTACCTGGGTCAAGCGGCATGCCGGTAAGCAATTGGCCTCCCTGGCATTCGGGCAACTTATCGTAAACCGCTTGTGAAGCCCACAAACTGGCAGGGTTAGCTTGCGAGGCTTGTTGAGAGGTGCTGGCGTCGTGTATTGAAGTTTGCCGGGATGAATGCGCTTTATAAACATTGAAGCCAACAAAGGCAATTACGGCTATGACTATGAAAATGAATAGAAAATGGTGTGCAAAACCTTTTTGGTTTTTAAGCATAATTTAAATTATGTACACAATGCAGCCCTTGTCTATAGTGCTTATGCTAAACCACGAATGGCAATAATCTTGGCGCACCTGGCGGGATTTAAATTGAATTCCGAGTTAGCAGCTTGGTTAAGAGCGACCCCGTATCTGGAAAGCGGGTGGGTAAAGCCCGACCAGATTGTTGTATATCGCGCATTGTCTAAGAAGTTACACGACCGGCTTACTGACGAAAAAATTGATGAGCTGGTTACAGCATTTAAAACAGGGGTTGCCAAACACGTCCTCGCTGAGCGGTACGGCATTAGCGTCAGCAGCGTCAAGCGGTTACTGAGGGAAAGAGGTGCGAAGCGAAGGTCGCGGTGGGATAAGGCTGCGTGATTTTTCGATGCATAGATATAATTGTTGCTATGGCGCAAGATACACTGCAGAACATAACTGATCTGACTAGCGTAGCCTTATCGGAACTGTTGGTGCTCACGGCTGACGCAATAAAAGATAGGCTAAAAGAAAAGGGTATTCCGGAAGCTCCCTTAAGTGACCGGCCTGGCACGATTAGAATAAAGGATACCAACATATTATGGCGCACACTTTTTCACGATTTAGACTGGCTGACCTCACAATGGACCCAAGCAGATCAGACAGTGATAAAGCAGATGCAATATTTTGTGCCAAGACGATCATCGACTTAAGTAGCACAAGGCCTATCCCTCCAGGAAAAGAGAGGCAATTCTTACCTGTTGTTGAGCCCGCGGTTAAGCATAGCACCCGCTTCTCATATGAAAAGAGCCCAACTAATTGGATCATTGCGTACATAATCAGACCCGCGCTTCTATACCACCTCGCGAAGCTTCCTAAAGTTTCGGATGCAGACGCTAAAGCAGGCAAAGCGTTTGCAAATGAGGTTCTAGAGGTCGTGCTTGCCTCGGCTCCTCAGTTCGAAGTCGGTTTCACCATGTTTAATATGCCTGTCGACGGAGATGAGGTTTTAACAGAGAGGGTATCTATTAAACCTTGGGAGAAGGGTGATAAAACGGCCCATATGGATTTAAGGCTCGACCCACCACAGGCAGATAAACGAGATACAGCTATCGACGAGTCGAGACGCTTGATAACCGCTCTACAGCTTCACGGTTTCGATACCTCATTTGACAGCGTGAATCTCAAGACCTACCCCGACTGGTGTGTGGATACCGACTCCTGGGAGTTTCTTGAAGATAACTTACTCAATCAAGCAATGGAGTTTGCTGAGACCAAAGCAATCGGCCTAGCTGACTTACAACAAGTCATTGTCACAATGAGGCTCTTGGAAAAGTACAACCTTGAACGCCCCAAAACTATTGCGGACTCCGCGCTTTACCACTTTACATTAGGTTTAGCACGCCATAATGAGGCAGACGCCCTTCTAGATTTTGTAGTAGCTCTGGAGGCGCTACTACTTTGCGGTCTGGAGGGCGAGCTAAAGTACCGCTTCTGTGTTAATGGTGCATTTTATCTTTCCGACGAATCAATGAGTAAAGCCACCATCTTTAAAGAACTTGACGGCCTCTACAAATTACGCGGACAGCTCGTGCATGGAAGCAAATACCCCTCGCAAAATCAGCTCGAAGAAAAGTGTTCTATAGCCTACATGCTAACGCGGAGAGGTTTACTACGTGCTATAAGCGAAGAGTTCCCCTCAAAGGAAGGCCTTGACACTATGGTCTTGCGCGAAGTCTGAAGTTGCAGCATCAGGGGTACCTGATGGCTGTGGAGGCTCTTAGCATCATTAACAAACAAAAAAATCGCAGGCCTCGAACTGCCTGCGAAACAACCTACATAAATCCGTCAGATGCGCCAAAAAAACAGAACTGTTGTGGTATTTGAAAACTTGAACCAAATAACAGAGGAAAAAGACTGAATATCCGGTTTGGTGCCCTTGATGCACTTTGTTTCGAACACCTGCTAGGATGGCTAAATGGATTAACCATAGACTTTCAAGATTAGGGATTTATGGTAATTTTGCAGTCTCATCACCAAGCACCTTCTGCGATCTGTAATCCTGAAGCAAAAACGCTAGAATAAGAGACCTGTCTTGACTAATTACAGGATCGGTACTGGAGTATACATCTTTCATACTTTGCACATAGAGGCTTTGGGATTCGTTAAATGATTCGCGTGCCGTTTTGCCTTCCATCAAGGAGGTCACTACTTTGTTTGCTGGATCAATGAAAAGCGAGGGTAGCCCATTGTCAATATAGTTGCCCTGCACATCTTTGCTTATACAAAAACCAAAGGGCTCCACATAACCAATAAATGTCTTCGTTCCAAGAGTAATAAGTTTTGGCCCTAGGCTCAAAGCAGCTTCACATGCCAATGCATGCACAATCCTATCCTTATACCTATCTAGGCCTGTGTGAGAAGTTGATATTAAGACTTCATTATTTTGACCATATAAAGCTTCTGGTGAGCCGTGCCCATTCAAGAGCACTAAATGAGGATCCTTTGAATCTATCTCGTGAATAAGATTTGCCATGCTCACGTCATGGCTCGAAATGACCGTAACGTCGAAAGTAGCATCTGCAGACGAAACAATCGTCTTAATATGTTTAGCAAAAGTCTCAGTAACTATGTCGTGGTCAGGGGCCGTAACTACAATAACCTTCATGGCAACAGGTCAGCTCGCCATCAGGATTTGCTGGAACTCACCCGTTTTGAACGCCCTCAAAAGTTCCATTTGTGTTTTGATAAATTCTTTCCCTACCTCGTCCAGATTCTTTACGTGCTCAATCATTTCCTGCTTAGTGAAGGACTTTTTCCCACTCCCCGTACCGATAAAAAACTCTATCCGAGGGCTTGCCGCTTTGAGCTGCGCCAAGACAACAGTCTGCTCTTCTTGGCTTAAAGTTTGTGTTGTCATTTCGCCCTCCTTTCCTGTCTATCTAAATTATAGATAATTTTTCGAGTTCGGTCAGTATTTGCTCTACTCTCGCACTATTAGTTTCGATTTCAATGTAAGCCACACTCCAAGATATCGGCTCTTTATCGAGTACTAGGACTATTTCACTCCGCAAATTAAGGGGTACATTCGCATACACCTTATAGAAGCGTGACTTCAGTTCGTCGGGTGTTGCATTATTACTCATACTCTTATTATGACATTTTTTATTTTACTTTTCAATACTATCTTGAAAAAACATATCTGTTATTTATAGTAACATGCTTATGCTATCTTCTGAAGAACATACTCGGAATAGTATCAAGATCTAAACAATTCAAGGGAAGGAATATTAAGGGCCTTCATAATCGCCTGTAACTTTTCAAATGACGGATTTTCTTCGCCGCGCTCAATACGGGCATAGAAGTTAACATGCACATCGGCAGCAGTCGCAACCTCTTGCTGTGTAAGCTTAGCAGCTTCCCTGGCTTTTCGTAATTTTTCTCCGAGCGCTTTTCGCGCCCGTTCGCTTTCATCCATACTTCATACTATACCATCCGTAAGTACAAACTCAGTGTTAGCGATCCCTACAAAAGCTCTAAAACAACTGCTCTGTCGTGAAAGCGCATCTTCTTGAAAAGATTGACCATGATAATCCGCTTTTGGTTTGGCGTACTTTTCATATATAGGTCAACAATCGGGTGTTCGTGACACTGCTCTTCCTTTGGCTTTTTCACTTCTTGCATGTCACGTAACATAGCCAAACGTTCCGCAACGTCTTTGGCCTGGTCAGCAAGCTGAAGGCATTTATGATCGTACTTCTCTTTAGATATAAGGCCCGCTAACTTGTCCTCGTAGAGATTATCCTCCATACGTTTCATCCGCCGTATCTGTCGGCTTAGCTCATCAATCATTTTCTGTCGATACAAGCCGACATCTTGCGGCTGCGTAATCTGTAATGTGTCCTTGAGCTTAGCAAGTATCTTGCCGCTCTGATCGCTTACTGACTCAATCTTCTTGAGCACAAGCATCTCGAGACGATCTTCTCGCAAGCAACTTACACTGCGGCACACCGAATTCAGCCGTCTGCATCCACCATAGTAGCGACCTTTGTGCATCGACCATGTAAAACTCGTTCCACATGTACCGCATGTGATCATACGCTTAAATATAGGATTATGTTTTCGGGAGTCACTCCATAAAACTCTACTTTTAAGTTTCTGCTGCACCTCGTTGAAAAGTTTCTTCGTGATGATTGGCTCCTGAGCGCCAGGATATTCCTTACCCTGCATCCGGTTGATACCAATGTAGAACGGATTAGTCAGCATACTGGTAACGTTACTCTGGCTAAGTGGCCGCCCGTTCTTCGTCGTCAATCCAACATTAGCCATTTCCTCACTCAACTTTTTACGCGTATAGCCAGGTAAGAGAGCTAGCCTAAAAATACGCGGCAATTGCTTATATTTCTCCTCATCAACAATATGTATCTTTTTGCCATCCTGTGTGACTGTCTTATAGCCGAGTGGCGGTTCAGCCGGTAGCCAGCCTTGCGCTAATTTCTCGGCCCAGCCTTTCATAGCTTCTTCGCGTAAGTTGTCCGTGTATTTCTTAGCCACCGAGAGATAAATGTTCCACATAAACTTGGCGTCTGAGCGCGCGTTCCTATGCAAAACTAAACTTTCTTTCACCATGTGCAGCATGCGGCGCTCATCTTTTTCGAGCCAAGCGTCAATGGCAGTCGCATCTTTAAAGTTGCGCGTTAGCCGATCAGTCTTCTCTACAACCACGTTATATACACGGTGCTTCGTGATATAAGCCAGCATCTCTTGGTATACCTTACGCCGCAATTCCTTCGATGCCGTTTCGGCTATCTTAAATTCCTGCACGATATTCAACTTCTTGCTCTTGCAGTAACTCCGCATCAGCTTAAGCTGAGAGTCGAGAGAATACCCTTCATCTTCTTGTGTTTTGCTTGATACTCGGGCGAGTATGATTGCATTGTTCTGCACTTGCATATAACACCTTTCGATCCCACCCGATTAATTTGGCTTACTCCCTCATAATGTTCCTACTTCTAAAAAAGTCCACGGACAAAAGTCCTCATTCGTAGACAAAACTAGAGAAAACCGTTGCCCCTAAAGCTGAAATGCGAGCTGTGCGCCACAATCAAATGATCGAGCAGCTTAATGCCAAGTATTTGTCCGGCAGCTACAAGTTGTTGGGTCGTCTTAACGTCATCATCACTAGGCATCGTAACACCGAACGGATGGTTATGCGCAACAACGACCGATGCGGCGCGGTCTTTTAGCGGCCCAGCAAACACTTCACGCGGGTGCACGAGCGTTGCGTTTAACGTACCGATTGTTACTGTGCGCCGTACGAGTATTTTGCCTTCACTATCCAGAGAAAGGCAGATAAAATATTCTTGCTTCCTGTAACGTATAAAATCCAGCCTATAAAGCAGATCGTCGAGATTGGCAACCATGAAGGCTTTACTCATAAATAATAACCCTGCCGCTCTTTGGCATCCAGCTCGTCAGCATGTGCAGCTTTTCTTTTTCAAAACTGTACGTTATGTAAACCACCGAACATTCAGGGGGAACGCGCACGAAATTCTCCGCCGTGGCAAATGTAATGTCCGCCTCCAGCGTATCGTCGGGCGGTTTGGCAGAAAATGTCAAACTCTGCATCCAAGCAAGCTGTTCATCAAGCCCCTTAATCCGTCCAGAGCTCAGAGTGCTCGAACGCTCACGCTGCACATGGCGCATGATTTTGAGCCACTGCTTTCTAGTATCAGCGAGCAATGTTGTGGGCTTATCTGCCACTACTGCTATTCTGCCCTGCACGCCTCGTATGTAAATGTGGTGCGCTAGATCCCACGACAGCAATGTCTTGCCGTTTAATGGTCGGTGCTCAATATACAAACTGTGCATGTTGAGCCCTTATACCAGAGAATCTCAGATGTAAATTTTGTATTACTAATACTAATAGTTTCATCTGTAATTTATCGTAGCATAGTCAACCGACTATTAGTAGTACTAAGTGTTACTAATAGCCATAGTTATATACGCTGGGCATATGACCAGAGATGCAAAAGAATCTCAATACCTCGCCACCTTCGGCAAGCGTTTAGCTGAAGTTCGTCGCGCAAAAGGGTTTACCCAAGAATCACTCGCCGAGAAAGCGAATGTCACGGCACTAACCGTCAGTTACATCGAGCAAGGTCGCCAATGGCCACGCATCTCGACTTTGCATAAATTAGCGAAGTGCCTCAATGTATCAGTAGCGGAATTATTCAAAGGTCTTTAGCGCTATCTTAGTCAGCCAAAACACCTCGCTCAACAAGCCGCGGCTTAAGTACTTTATCCAGCCCCTTTAGATGTTTTGGTAACAATTCAATCAGTTGCAACTTGCCCTGAGCATAGGCGCTCAGCTTTTGTTGCTTCCGATCCTCATATCCTTTCTCTCTGAGTCCCCAAAATTCTATATAAATGGGTTCTGTGTCTGTCGGGATCTCAAAGTCATACAAAACTCTGTCTTTGCCGACAACTACCGTACCCTCGTAGCCATGTGCAATCTTATGGTCATAGAGCCAATCGTCAATTGTCTGCTCGGCTTTGCTGCGCACTTTATGTCCATCTCGTGTCCAAATAGTGCCGGGGTTTTCGTCCCGGTAATCTCTGCCAAGCGGCGGAAGCCTGTCGGCAGATTTGAAGTAATCGAGTAGCACCCGAATCATTGCTGCGGGTACTTTCGCCTGAGGTCTTCCCTTGTGAAAGCTGACTATCTTCTTTGCCTCAAGATCTGCCCTCGTTAGGTTAAGGCAAGCTTGCTGCTCAACCTTTACCTGCCACGGATAACCTCCGCCCCACGCGTCGGGTTCAATATTCATTGCGGCTTCTGAGGTGGCTGTGAAAATACCATGCAATCGATCTGATTGGAAATTGTAGAGGAACAGTAGGTCGCCCACTTTGACGTGGGGGACTTTGGATTTATAGCCTTCTTTACCGCCAAATAGCATGCGATCGAGGCATTCCTGTTCGGTTTTATCGGTGCAGAAGAAAATATATGCGTTTTGTGTCATTAGTATACCTTTCAAAAATTAGTTGAGTCGGAGTATGATCATAGCTCTTTGCTCTCGAGGAAACTCGATCGCTCCACCAGCATAGCTCCACGTTTTAAAGAGTCAAGTCCCTACGCAACTCTGCTAGTAGAATAGGCAGCGTGCTTGCGGTAAAGAGCACTACCAAATACTATAGTATTGTATATTTACAAGAATATTATACGGTTATGCTTTTCATAAACAACATGTTGAATTTCCTAGGGCGTAACCTCTTCGAGAGACTTCTTAGTGTTATTATCCTGGTCCTCGTCGGCTACTGGGTTTATCGACTTGTGCTTGAACCTATTTATACAGTGCTGCGTGGTATTTGGGATTTTTGGCACTCCCGTACTGCTCAAGCATCCTTCCTGGAAATAACACCGCCGGCTCAGTCTGCGAAGGAACCTGTGGCCACTGAACAGCTGTTTGCTATTCTGGGCGAGGTGGCAGGTAGACATACGACCATGTCGGTTGAGCTCATCTCCACCCACCGGGAAGGTATTCGTTATCTCATCCGTGCTCTGCCTTGGGACATTCCTACCCTTCAGCGGCACATCACGTCATATCTGCCGGAGACAAAGTTTCGTACGCTCGACGAGGTTGCCTTACCAACCGATGAGAGCAAGCCGAATCGGGTATTCGAGGTTAAGCTAGCAAACCATTATGCCTACCCACTGCATCCGCATGAGGATTTGGCGGCCAGTGACCCGGTTGCCTATATCGTCGGTGCCATGACCAAGCTTGAGTCGGACGAAATCCTGACGATGCAAATGGTACTGACGCCTCATTCGTCGTATTGGACAGGCCGGCTGGCGGCAAGAATTATGAACCGCGGCTACGCGATCATTGGTTTTCGTAACCAAGTGTGGAGCTTTATCGTAAGCCGCTGGCTGATGTGGGTTATCGCCGCTATCATCGGCGTAATGGTTGAGAACGGCATAATAGCGTTGCAAATTGCGCTTCTCCTAGCCATTATTTCGCTGTTCATTAAAAAGGAGGAACCGCAAATCACGAAAGGCGAGGAAGAGCTGTACGCCGGTATACTTGCCAAACTCCAACAGCCTTTATTCCGTACCGATATTCGCATGTTCGTGGCAGCAAACTCCGAAGACCGTCTTTACGGCTTTGCCAATGGTCTTGGCAGTGCACTCGCGCCATTTAGATCACACTTCCAAGGTTTACGTAGCCAGTCGCTATATCCAGACCGGCTCGGACAAAGAATCAGTAAATTCAAGCTACTCTATCGGCTACCATCGCTGCTAGTTTTTGACGCCAACGTGCTAGCCGCATCGGAGCTCGCCAGTATTTATCACTTCCCTTACGGCATTATTACGACCGAAGGCATGGTCCGATCACATAGCCGCTCACTGCCGGCTACGCTCGGCATGAAAAATGATAAGTTTGACGTCGTGCTTGGCCAGAGTAACCATCATGAAGGAGTGACGCCAATCGGTCTGACCGCAGCTGAACGTGAGCGACATGTCTTCATCATTGGTGGCACCGGCAATGGCAAGACGACCATGCTGCAGTATGCGATCGTGCAGGATATTCAAAATGGCAAGGGTGTAGCGGTGGTTGACCCGCATGGCGATATGGCCGAAACGCTGCTGCGATACATTCCTGAAGAGCGCATTAATGATGTGATTTACTTTAACCCGGACGACCTAGCGCATCCAATTGGCCTTAACTTGCTAGAATTAACACCTGGCTTAGAGGGTGACGATTTGCTCAGAGAGAAAGATTTAGTTACTGAGTCAGTCGTTTCGATTTTCCGTAAAATCTTCTCCGACGATGATACTGGCGGCCATCGCATCGAGTACGTATTGCGCAACGCCATTCAAACTGCGCTCCATGTTGAAGACGCCACGCTCTTTACCGTTTACGACCTACTGAATGACCCCGAATACCGCAAAAAGGTGCTCCGGACCATCGACGACAAGAACCTGATCAACTTCTGGCGGCAGGAACTCGGGAAAGCGGGCGACATGCAGAAAGTTAAAATGGCAGCCGGTATTACAGCAAAGATCGGGCGCTTTCTATTCTCGGCATCGGCCAAACGGATTTTGGACCAACCCAGATCAACAATTAACTTCGATGAAATTCTTGATGGCAAGATTTTAGTTTGCAACCTCTCCAAAGGTCTTATTGGTGAAGATACGTCGGAGCTATTCGGCATTGCCGTATTAGCAAAGCTTCAGTTGGCATCGCTGCGTCGGGCTCGGCTTAAGCAAAGTGAACGTAAACCCTTCTATCTGTATGTCGATGAGTTCCAGAACTTCGCCACACCATCGTTTGTACAGATGCTATCTGAAGCACGAAAGTATAAGCTCTACCTGACAATGGCCGAGCAGACCACGTCGCAGCAAGAAGATAAACAGTTGGTGAGTATAATTTTGGCAAACGTCGGCACGGTTATTTGCTTCCGCTCAGGTAACGCGGCTGACGAGAAGTTGGTACTACCACTATTTGAGCCATATCTAGAAAAAGGTGAGATTGCTAACTTGCCATCATACCAATTCTACGCGCGCATGTCGGTGATACTGTCGCACGAGCCGGTTTCGGGTGCGACGATCGTGCTTGAGCATGAAGGCAATGAAGAATTAGCAAAGAAAGCTATCGAAGTTTCACATTCCAACTACGCCGCCAAATCTGTACCGAAAATTGAGACAAAGCAGAGTAAACGGAAATAACGGTATAAAATATATCCATGGATCAGAGTTGGGGAAGATTCAACAACGCTATGCAGTTGAGCTGCCTAGCCATAGCGGACCGCAACGAGCGTAAAGTTCGCATTATAGGTTCTGCCACTTATCTTTTACCGGGCGTATTCGCAACTGCACGGCATATGCTAGAAGACTACCTCGAAACACATATGGGAAGAGTTGGCCCTGCTATAGATACGTTTAAGGGCACTTCATCATTTGAAATAGACCTCCTACACATACTCAAAGAGGGTGCTATAGCTTGGAAGATTAGAGAAGCTCGCCTGTTCACGGACGCAGATATTGTCCTATTGGTTACTGACAAATACGATCTTATTCCGGATAGCCTATCGTCTCTAGAATTTAATGACTTTCCCTATATAACTATCAACCTGCATCCTCCTCGCCCGGATAGCAAGATCACATGCCTTGGCTTTCCGAATACGCAGAACATTCGCTTGGATGGCGTGAGAAGTGAGCATCATTTAGAGCTGCACAGCACAACAGGCAAAGCCCGTGAAGTGCACCAAAAGGCACCCATGGCGGGGCAACTCGCGCTTGAAACAAATACACCCCTCATGGGTGGGATGAGTGGTGGTCCAAGCTTCAATGAAAAGGGTGAGTTATTCGCCATTAACTCTGCCTCGTTTGATCCTAGCGCCGACCATGATTTCTACACTTCTTACCATTCCATGTTGACCCACATGGTAGGCATTAACTTTACAGCCCCTTTTGAAACAGGGCCAAAGACAACCTCGCTATTTCAGCTGGCCGAGGAGGGTTTTATACAAATCAAGGGAATAGAACACTTGGAGTTTACGAGTAGTGGCTTCGTATGGCATAACGATCTGACTTGTGCGGATTGTCCTGCTTAGTCGGACGACATGCCCAGGCTACCTAACAATGGGTGTAGCGGCAGAACCGCAAAACCTCTTTATCTACACCAAAGAGGTCAACTCCCATTTGCAGACAAATGGGAGTTACGGAGATTAACTCGTTTGGTGCTTTTGTCTTAGGTCAAGAGCACGTTTCAGTAAGCCTGCCATGGTCTCATCGAGTTTCTTGATAAGTTGCGGCGTAACCGGAAGTGCGGTAAAAATGTCGTTATTTAATAGCCCCGCCACATCCTCTTGAAGCTGCCGACTAAACGTAGGAGACCATGCCTCGAGCCAAGCGATCTTCTGTAATACATCGGCATTTGCATCTACGATAAGCTTCGGATGCTTTAGGCGTACTCTGGCTAATACGCTATCGACCACTTTCATATCCAGCTCGTGTTCTCGTTTGGGGTCGTAATATACGAGCAGTGGAATATCTAACGCTATGATATTAGCGAAAAACTTATTCGGTGTATTTGTCTGCCAATGCTCCACTACATTATCGCGTTTTTCGATTATGGCGTGCTGCGCCCACTGTACGTCGCGATTGCATGTTTCATAAATGAGTTCATAAGTGTGATTCTTCTTGTCTGCAACATTTGTAGCGAAGTTAGTAAATCCCTTCAAAGACACCCCTTGGCGAAGGCGGTGAGGTAAAGTCTGGAAAACCACGAATACTGTTGATACTAGGGTCTTATGGGCGAAAAGATAGAAGCTAGAAATATCCAATATGATATCAGGGAGACTAATGGAGCCGTCCCGACCAAGTGGTCGCAAGTAGCGCGTCGGCGTTAGGCATCGCTTTGCTGAAGCCTCAAGCGCGACTAATTCGTTCAAGTAGAAGCTCTTGTAGGTATCGTTATGAGGTGTCGCTCCTACTGCCAGTTCCGGTAGTTGAAAGACGGTAAGTTGTGATTGCGCGAATAGATCAGCCATACTACTTGAGCCTCTTTTTTGGGTCGTGCGGCACCACACTAATTAAGTGACCGTTGGCGACAAACTCGTGTGTGTAGAAGTAATCGGTCAATTCCGACGGGAGCGCCTTGTTTGAGGCATAATTCGGGAATACATGCGGCACACTCGTGAAATCATCAAAGTGCGCTGACCACGTCCCAAGAAGTAATTGCAGCCCTGATGCCTCAGAGAATATAGCACCGTCTATGTACGGGAAGTGTGTACCCGGATATAGGAATTGCTTTAATACATCTGAGCCATTTTTATTAACGTAGGCTAGTTGATCTGTATGGGTCGCTCGCGGTACGGTGCGATCAAGGGGTTTGCCATCAGTACTAAAGTGAACGAGCTGATCACCCATAGGTAATATTGCCCGCAGAAAATGCTCCATCTCAGGATGTAGGGCACCGGGTGCGAACCCAGAAATTGCGATCATGACAATATCATTGGCGCCAACTATGCCTTTATCGATGTATTTTTTAATCTTGATAGCTTTTGTATAGAGGGCTGACGCGTAGCGTAGCGCATTGTCGCCCTTTGGAAAGTCGTGCATTACTATAGGTTCACCTGATTTTGCTATATTTGCCCGCCACTCTCGACTTAGCTCATCATTAGGTCCCGCCAGTACAGCCTCGATCCAAACCTTTTGTCCTCTACTAAGTTGCAGGCAAAAATCTGGCCCATGACCGTTGGTTGGCACGAGCGTTACGCCCGACCGATATAGCCACTTTGCTAACTCCAGCTCCCATAAACGCGCGAAGAAGTTGTCGTTCCGCAGGCGATCGATAAAATCCTTATCGAGTAATACCTTTACTCCCTCAATTGAGTAGATATCGTCCACCCACTGGTGCAGATCTTTTCTACGCGGCGAGGTGCGGTAATGCTCGTAATCTTTGTTCGTCCCTTCAGCCGACCATACGCTATCGCTCATTTCGCAATCTCTTTCGGCGGGAAGCCTTTTACCTGCATTAGTGTACCCGGAATATCAGACTTTGCCAGGCGAGCCGCTACCTCGCCGATATTAATATCGGCAGTCTCACATTGAGGGTTGTATCTCACAAACCTTGCGATGGTGTCCGGGTAATTTGACACCTCTTGAATCGAAAATACACTAAACTGTGCGTTCATTTCAGTGAGCCGACGAGTAACTTCGAGATGGTCTGGGGTCATACCTATACCGATATGGACGAGAAGCCAGTAGCCCGGTGGGAGCTTTGCCTGAAACTTTCCGCCAGCCTTTGCAAGCCGGTCCGCCAGAGACTCCTTAGGCAAACCCAGCTTGTTTCTGCCGTAGAATGTTATCTCGACTGGCGCTAAGTTAGCGGTTGCCTGATTGCGCTCAGACGGCTGAAGCAGAAAGGCGTCAGGTGAATCGCTCTTACTGTTCATCTGCACAAAAGTAGGCCGACCCATCAAAGCATAAATGCAGACACCGAAAACGGCGATATCTTTTTTCTCTCTGAGATGCTTAAACTTACCGTCCCATTCTAGCCTCTCGGGATCAATGCCTTTTGAAGCTTCCTTGTAATCGAAGTAAGCTTGGTCGGGTCGTTGCCATACTGTATCGTGATCGATTGTAAACTTTTTGTCCAACACCTCGTTGCACCTTTACCTAAAATGCATTATATAGATATAGCCGATGTCCAGCCTCACCATCTCCTTAAGATAAAACTGCCCTGCCAAGTTCATTAGGCGAGGCCTGCCTTTTAGGCTTCCGCCTCAGCTCTTACATCAATAAAATTGCCATTAATCTCGCTATCTCCATTCGTCCAAATCTTTAGCGGTACCGCCTTATAGATACGCCGTGGCTTGTCACCGAGGTACTCTTTACCGTCCGACGGATTGTACGGGTCGTCCCCAAATACTTTCGCAGCCTCCATGACCTCTTGCTCATTTGTCAGTTCTTTTGCCTCGGCAAGGATGTAAACACCAGCACTCGGCTTGTTGTCAGCTGGGGTAGAATCGTATGCCACAATGAAAGCTTTGCCATTGGCTCGAATATTCTTGGAATGCTGATTCTCCTGCCATGAAGCCCAGTAGAGCGTGTAATCGTTTGGAAAATGGTAGGCTGCCACGGGTGTGTTCCAAGGTTGGCCGTCATCACTAACCGTCGCAACAGTAATGTAGGCGATATTGTCGAGGATGGTTTTGACTTGGGTGTTTGGTTGGGTCATTGCTCAGTCTTGTCTATCAATATACTACCGCAGCACCTTGTAATGATGCTGCACGATGCCGCCGGGGAGCTGCCGTACGTCTATTAGCTCGAGAGATAGTTCGCAGCCGCTTAGAAGTTTCATACCCTCGCCAAAGGCCATCGGATAGATATTAGCGATAATCTCATCAATCAAGCCAGCACCAGCAAACCGGCTGTTCGTCTCACTGCCGCCAGCTAGCACCGCCTGCGTAAAGCCGCGCTGTTTGAGGTTGGCTACTAATTCCTCCGGTGAACTGTTTACAAGCTCGACGCCTTCTTCCGGCTGGCCATCTTCAGGGTGACTGGTCAGCACAAACGTCGTTGCGCCTGCCACTGGGAACACCTCGCCTTTGTATTGTTCGTAGGTGGTGCGGCCAACCATCACACAGCCGGATTCTTTTATAAGGTTTCTGAAGAATTCGCTGTCGGCGTCGGCGACCCAGTCGGAGTCACCATCCTTTTTAGCAATGTAGCCGTCAAGCGTCAGTGCGGGATTCCATATAACTTTCATGCAGGTGTCTCCTTATTCGAATAGTAAACCTTCTGGAACGGGAACGAATCAGCAAGCCACCGCTGCAACGCAGCATAAAGCTTTTCGTATGCGTCCTTGCTAACCCACCAGCTGGCATCACAGTCATAGAGTATTGTTGTTTCGCTCAGCTTGGTCCTAATTCCTATGGGGTACAAGTAGAAGCAACCGACATACGTATTGCTCGTGTTATGGACGACGTATGCAAACGAGGCTCTGTCTCTGAACTCACGTTCATGCCAGACAAGGTCTAGAAAGTCAAAGTCCTCGCTGAGCTCGGCTTCAGGCCAAGAACCGCCATGGGTCTTCTGAATGATATCTATACTTGAGTTCACGGCAGCGAGGTCGTCTTTCAGATCGAATCGGGTAAGTGGTCGGGCAATGAGGTCGTCGTAGGCAAGTTGCCCAGGCGGAGTGAAGTCGGAGGGAAGGTTGAACGTCTTGCAGAGACTAGCGTAGTTCATGAAGGCTTTCTTACCACCATCCATAGGTTTGTCGCTGTACCGTCACGACCAAGCTTGAATGCGGGTTTTTGAATGGTTTTTAGCTCGACAATCTCGAAGACGCTATAAAACTCTCTGAGCTCTTGTTCGGTATAGTCTTTCTGGAATTTGCCATTTTGTGGCCACAGGGTGCTGTTTGGCTCAGGACCGGGATGGTTAGCTATGAGCTCCTTTTCCCATTCGTCTTCTGCTGAGCAAACGGTGACGAGCGCATAGCCGCCAGGCTTGAGGGTGCGATATAGTTCGTCACGACAGATTTCACGGCCTTCTTTGGTTTCTATGTCTATGGAAGAGAAGGAATCGACAGTGACGTCAAAGAAGTTACTGTCAAGATTCCATGGTTTATCCACTTCAGTGAGATTGAAGTGGATGCTCTTGGCAACGTTGTTCTGCTTGGCTAGCTGTTTTGCTGCTTCCAAGGCTGGCTCAATGTATTCCAGTGCCCATACTTCATAGCCAAGTTTAGCAAGATGGACACTATTGCGGCCTTTACCGGCACCGATGTCTACGGCCTTACCATGTAGTGATACATTGTGCTGTTTGAGCCAATCCGTAAATTGGACGACACCGCTGGCTGGTTCGATGTTTGCCATAGTAGGAAGCGTGCCTTTATTGGTGTGCTCTTCGAGCCAGATTTGCTGTTGCTTTCTCATATAACCGAGTATAACCGATGCGGTAACAGCAAAACATGTTTTCCTTCGTAAAACATGTCAACTCCCACTGCAAGCAGTGTGAGTTACGAGATATTTGCTAATGGTAACTTCCCGTTTGGTTCGTCCGCCTTTTGCCATACTGCTGACTCGCCGCTTAACAGAGCAGCCTTAGCCGTTACAGCGAATGCTAGGTTATTTGACCAGGAGTCATTGAGGGCCTTTGCCATGCGCTTTTGTACGCGCTTTGCTAAGCTTGACGACTCACATACGGCAAGGATTGTTGGCAAATCGGCATCGGTTACGCTCCAGTCGGCATCATCGTCGTATTTGACGTACTGTAATATTTTCCGGACGGCTACAAAATATGGCTGGTCATCATGGAATATATCCAGGAAGAATTGCTTCTGCTTGCGGCCAACCTTGAGCTGGATGTATGCATCTGGTAGAGGGCGCGGGAAGTAATCGAATTCCTCACGGTTTAGCTCAGCGGCAGTGAAAAACTTGAGGCTGTCACCGTATTGCACTCTAAGCTGGTTGTATAGGGCGAATAGCTCTAGCCGATAACGCACGAACTGCTCCGAAACAGTCTTGTCCTTATAAATCGACTTAATGTTTACTTCGAGACCCTGGGCTTCTTGTAGCCTGCGCGCACCCTCGGGTTCCAGATAATACGCAGCTGGCTTGCCCTGCATGCGATAGCTCTTGTCGAAGCGTTTGCCGATTAAACCCTGGTCGAGCAGTATTGTCAGCCGCTTGTACACGAATGACCGATCTTTCTTCCCAAAGTACTGAGCGAATAGCTCGTTACTGCCAAACCTAAATCTATACAATAGCTCCAAGACTTCTAGCTGATTGGCGTTTAATTTTTTTCTATGCTTCGATACTGATTTATCCATAACTACTCACATAGAGACTTTTTCAATTACTAACAAATTAAACGGTATATTCATGGTCAGTCTTTCTTCTATATGTATATATTATAGGAAGAGAGAATAATAAAGAAGAAATAATAGAGATAAAAGTAAGTTATTAAGTTCAACGCCGATGTTGGAGTTTTTATTACCACATAAATTAATATAAACTTCTTGTAACTAACATTATATGGATAGTATACTATCCATATAATGTTAGTAATAGAGGGTATCTAATGCAGCTCAATCTTTTCGTCGAAAAGACGCAAGCGACCATCCCAGCGGTTTCACTCAGGAAGCCCATTAACCTCTCTACAGTATTGCACCAACACTCCGCAGACATCGATACTGCCCTACAAGGCATCTTTAGAACAGCACAAGAAGAGACGCGCCTACAGCAGGCACGACGCATAATGGGCAACGCTGTGGGTGATCTTTCCGATGAAGAGTTAGAAGTCTGCCTTACTGAGTTTCAACATCTTTTAGATCAATGGCTCGACGAGTTCGAACGGGCAGCCTTTGATAATCAAACTCTAAGGCAAGTACTGGGGCAAGGATAACATGACGAGCGGCACACCATCAGCAGACAAACGTATCGCGGTCATATACCTTCGCGTTTCAACCGAGGAGCAGGTAGATAATTATTCCTTGGACACACAAGCGGATATTTGTCGTAAGGAAGCTGAGCGTCGCAAACTGCAGATAGGTGAGGTGTTCCGAGAAGAAGGCCGCTCGGCCAAAACTATACGTGAGCGGCCCATGCTACTTGAAATGCTCGATTACTGCCGGAAGCATAGAAATGAGGTTGGTGCGGTGATCGTCTACCGGCTCGACCGCATATCGCGCCAAACAGCAGATTACCTCGCTATTCGTAAGAAACTTGCTGAGTGTAACATCACACTCATTTCAGCAAGCGAGCCAACCGGCGATACGCCCACTGAACGCTTTATTGAGACTATGCTTGCTGGTTTCGCTCAAATGGATAACGATGTGCGCGGTGAACGATCCCGCAATGGCATGCGCGCCCGCTTTATGAGCGGCCTATACAATGGCAGCCTGCCGCTTGGCTACTTACGCCAGAACGGCTACGCCGTCAAAGATGCCGAGATATTTAGTGCGATCAAGGCAGCCTGGGAGCTTATGGAAACAGGCACAAAAAGCCTCCGTGACATTGCTAACATGCTAAATGAGCAAGGCATCCGGGAGAAGCGGCAAGGCCACAAGGAAGCACTTATCCGTCGCCAAACAATGAGCCGCATATTCCGTAATAAGTTCTATACTGGAAAGGTCGTCTCAAAAAGATATGGTCTTGAAGTCCAAGGCCAACACCCGCCTATGATTACCGAGGAAACTTTTTATCGGGTACAGGCCATTCTAGATGGTCGAAACCACAATACGCCCGTCGTGCTCGCCAAGCGCACCCGTAATAACCCCGACTTCCCATTGCGACGGATAGTTCGCTGTGGTCGCTGCGGACAATCGTTTACAGCGGCCTGGAGTAAAGGCAAGAAGCTGACATATGGCTACTATTTCTGCATTAAACGTTGCGGAACAAAATCAAATGTGCCACTCTCCGAAATAGAACCCGAAACATCAGATCTTCTCAAAAGCATCACCCTTAAACCCGAGACGGCTAAGATGATCAATGCCTTTTTACGACGCGCATATTACCAGCGTACGGGTGCGTTGCAACAGAAGCGAGACCAGGCTGATATCGAGCTAAAGAAGATATATGAAACACGTCAGACACTTATCGAAAAGAATCTTAGTGGCATATATTCGGACGATATTTTTAAAGAACAAAACAAGATCCTGGAAGAGAAAATAACCACCATCCAAGCAGCCAAAGACGAAACAATGATTGAAAAGTATAATCTCGAAGCTATTACTAAATTTATCGAGACGAAGTTTACAGACTTAGTCGCAACATACCAAAACGCGCCCCTGGAACAGAAGCGCGTCTTGATGTGTTCGATATTTCCGAAAGGACTGCAGTGGAGCTATCCGGGCTATTCTAACACCCAAATTAGCCCTTTCTACCGCTGTTTCCTCGATTATCAAAGTGGAAGTGTCTCAATTGGTGCGGGTGACGGGACTCTAACCCGTGGCCTCGTCCTTGGCAAGGACGCGCTCTAAACAACTGAGCTACACCCGCGTAACGGGAGAAATTGTAGCAGAACAGAGTGAAAAAGCAAAGTGCGCAGCCTGCCGGGCAGGTCTGCGCACCACTGCAAAAGTACGCTATTCTACCTCTACATTGCCCTTCGTCACCGTATACATGGACGGTGCGAAGCCAATACCGGTCTTGCACCACTGCATAGCAGTAGCCAAGCTGGATGTTGCGGCATGCCCATAGAGATCGGGAGTGTGCCTACCCTTGGTCTCTTTAGCATATGCAACGACGTACAAACCGCTCAAGCCCGGATGGCCGGTAGGAATCTGGAACATGAAGCGTGTCTCGTTCGTCCACGGGTTCACGTACGCACAGGCAACTGCTGCGGTGTAATGCAGCGTGCCTGGGTAGTCGTAATTCCAGTATTCCACCGTGTTTACCTTATGGTCGTCATGGTCGCGCTTGTGGCTCGATGGAGCCGTGTTCCTGACGTTGAACCTGATCTTCTGGCTTGGTCCAGACATGGCAAGGTTGCCTTCGGCTTCAGAATTGACCCACTTGATACACTGGCCCTGGTTCTTGAAGCTGGGGTCGGTAAATTGCTTCCAGCCGTTATGCGTGCAGTCCGTTTTGGACGTAGGATACAGCACCGGCTCGAAGTCATAGGTTGTCGTAGCGGCAGCCGTACCAAATGTCAGCGCATCGACATTACCCGTGTAACCGGTGGGGCCAGGCTCGCCTACGCGAACTCCGAGCCAACCGTCACCCGGAAGCACCCGGGCACTTGGGAACGACGCGAGTATATTGCTCCAGGTGCGGTATTCGCTGGTGTTATTATCCGGCCATTTATTGCCAGAAGCGGCATAGCCAGACCACGTCCACAGGGCGTTACCGCCGCTGATTGTATCGTACGTATTCCATGTGTCCTGCGGCACTGTAGCCAGATTCGCGCTAGGGACATACACTAGGCGCTTCTGCCACGTTCCCGAACCGTTGAGATCCACGTTGAAGTTCAGGTACGGCGCCTCGTTCGGTCCCGCGACACCGCTATGCGAGTAAGCGCTGTAAGACAGGGCCGTTATAGCTGACAGCTCGGTGCCCCCGAACTGGTACGTCGCAACGTTCTTGCGGTCGTCCGGTGACGCACCTAGGGTAAATTGGACACTGCCAACACCGTTTGGTGGCGTAGCGGGCCCAGTCACGAACGTCCCTAGCGTATTGTCGACAGTATCTGTTGAATCGTTATAGAGAAACCATTTATTAAGCCCGTCAGCCGCGACAACCGCCGGAGAGGAAGATGTGTAATCGAGATCGGTTGGCGTCACCACAACCCGTGACACCGGACTTGCATGCGCAGCGAGCGGTAATACCACTGCCACTCCAAGCCCAGCTACGACGGTCGTAACAAGCGCAAGCATCTTTCCGGCTTTCGCCTTTGATTGTCTAATTCCCTGATACAAGCTGTAGCTCACAAACATACCCCCGTTGTTACATACTGGTATATTGTATTGTAACATTTAGCATAAGCAGTGAAGCATGGTACTGCCGCATACACAGAAATTGCCTGGTGGGCAAGGCGGCTGATTCTTGTTATGGTAAATATATGGCGTACGAACTGAATGAGAAGTGCGCAGTCGCCGGCGTAATTACCTCGAAGCAGGGCGTCAACACGGCAGCGATGGTCTACGAATGCCTGTACGCTATGCAGCACCGCGGTACCGAAGCTAGCGGCATCGTCAGCGAAGCGGGCGATGGTAGTCTGCAGGCTAGACGGGAAGACGGCATGGTAATCGACGTCTACGACGCCGAGGACATTGCGCGCCTGTCCGGGCCGCTTGCCATCGGCCACAACCGCTACTCTACTTCCGGCGCAAAGCACGGTCATGCCCAACCTGTCGTCGACAAGCCTATCGGACTGGCGCTCAGCGTCAACGGCAACCTTCCCTCCACGAAAAAGCTCGAGGCGTTCCTGGCTCGCCACGGCATCCGCACCGCAGACATGAACGATGTCGAGATGATGGGATACGCGGTAGCGCAGCACATCCGCATGGGACACACGCTGCCGGAAGCAATTACCCTGGCTTATCCGCTCTTCACCGGAGCATTCTCGGCCGTAGCGCTGCACAACGGCAGCCTGGTAGCGTTCCGCGACGCCCACGGCATCCGGCCGCTGGCACTCGGCAAGGTCGAGGGCGGCTACGCTTTGGCGTCCGAGACATGCGGACTGGATATCATCGACGCAACGTACGTCCGGGAGGTCGAGCCCGGCGAGATGCTCGTTATTACCCCGGATGGGCTCGCATCGCACATGCTTGCCGAGGGCGAATACAAGCTGGATATGTTCGAGTTTGTCTACTTTGCCCGCCACGATAGCCGGTTGTACGGCAAAAGTGTCAACGAAGTCCGGCGCCGCTTCGGCGAGGTACTGGCGCGCGAACACCCGCCTACGGCCGCAGATCGCCGGAATGCCGTCGTCGTGCCCGTGCCGGACACTTCTATCCCCGCCGCTGAAGGGTACGCAGACGCGCTCGGCTTGCGCCATTCGCAGGCGCTCATCAAGAACCGCTACATCGGCCGGACCTTCATGCAGCCGACCCCCGATCGGCGCCGGCGGCAGCTACGGCGGAAACACAACATTATCCCCGAAGCCGTCAAGGATAAAGACGTAATACTCATCGACGACTCGATTGTCCGGCTCAACACCATGCCGCGTCTCGTCGACCTGGTATACGCGTCCGGTGCCGCTTCGGTGAGCGTGCTGATCGCCTCTCCCCCGGTGCGCTTCCCCGACTTCTATGGCATCGACACGCCAGACCAGAGCGAACTTGCAGCCGCCAATATGACCATTGCCCAGATGAAAGCAAAGATGGGCAGCGGCAATAAATGCAGAGACTTCGGCTATCTATCGCTGCAAGGCATGGTCGCCGCTACCGGATTGCCGGCACACATGTTCAATTTGTCCTGCTTCACGGGCGAGTACCCGATAGATATCGGCGGGCGCAAAGCGGAAGTGCGCGCACCGGTTAGCATGGAAGGTGCCGGCGTAGCGGCTTCACCAAGGAAGCGCCAATCTCGCACGACAGCCGTTCCTCATCCGGTGCAGTAGAGGGAACTCCCAGACAGCGCACTTCGTGCTTTTCCGCTGCGACATGCTCGGAATAAATGCCTACGTGCGCCTTCACTCCATCGAACTGGCGCCTACGCCGACTCCCAGTTCGAGCCCTGTGCAAAGCACTACCAAAGTAAATACCCCACTTTATCGTGGGGTATTTACTTTGGTGGCGACTCCCAGACTCGAACTGGGGACACAAGGCTCTTCAGGCCTCTGCTCTACCAACTGAGCTAAATCGCCCCGCCGGCAGGCGGGCCAGTACTTTTCTTTCCCTTGGAAGGGATGAAAGAACACCGGTTATTTTACCGGTTTAGCGCGGTTTTTTCAAACTAAGTCGTATATTTTCTAGGCTATTGCGCGCTAGCGGCCTCGCGCTCGAGGTCGTTCGCTTTTCCCTGAAGGTCACGCACAAGCCCTAACTTTCCATTCACCTGGCCGGCTGCGTCCTGGCCGGACCTTGTCGCTTCTTGCTGCTTCTGCCGAACCCGTTGCTGAAGTTCCTGCATCCTATACTGTATGTCACGCTTCGTACTCTGATCAGCTGTCGTTTCCACCTGAATCCTCAGATTACGCAGCTCGTTCTCAGCGTGCGACACCTCGGTCTGCAACTGTCTCTGGTGGTCGTATGTCTCGACCTGGGTAGTACGGGCTTCATTCTCCAACTCCGCCGCCGCTGATCGGAGATTTGCTGCAGCGGCACGTAGATATGCATCTGCTGCCATAGGTAAGCTCCTTTCCGTATATCAAGCGTAGAAGACAAACGATAATTATACCGTGAGATCTTTTACTGGATAGTCAAGCAGCTTAGCCAACTGCTTGGCCGAACAGTCGGCCGATGGAGTACGTTACAGCCATCGCCACCAGGCCGCCAAATACGACGCGCACAATTGCCCGTGGCTTGGGTGCCCGTCCCGCAGCGGCGCTCAAGTAGCCCGTGATGACAAGCGCTACTAAGGCCGCGGCAATGGTTGCCAGTATGAGCTCGCTTTGCATCACAAGCAGGACGGCTGCAAGCGGGACAAAACCTCCAACCGTAAACGCCAGAAGCGATGATATGGCAGCGACGACCGGGCTGCTCAGGTCCTCTTCATCGATGTTGAACTCGGCATTCAAGTGCGCCTTGACGGCATCGTGCTCCGTAAGTTCCTCGGCTACCTTGCGTGCCGTCACCGGCGATAAGCCCTTCGCCTCGTATGTTTCTGCTAGCTCTTTCAGCTCTTCTTCTGGATTCTGCTCGAGATGTTCTCGCTCTACTGTTATATATTCCTGTTCGGTATCGCGCTGGCTGCTGACCGATACGTATTCGCCAACCGCCATGGATAATGCGCCTGCAACGAGCCCGGCCAGGCCGGCGGCAAATACAGCCGTACGGCTATTCGTGGCGCCAGCCACACCGAGGATAATACTGGAGACGGAGACTATGCCGTCATTGGCCCCAAGTACTGCCGCCCGCAGCGAATTCAAGCGGGCATTTGTGGCGATGACGTGTCCGTTATCCGGTGCTGCAGTCTTTCGTATGAAGTGTACCATCGGCGGCTATTTCTCCTGGCTCATGAATTCTTTGACGCTGCGAATGGTCTCCATGAACTGAGATGGGAAGACTATAGTACTGTTCTTCTCGACTGCGATATCGCTCAACACATGCAGGTTGCGCAGCTGCAAGGCAATAGGATGCGCTGCAATGATATCTGCGGCTTCGCCAAATTTGGCCGCACTTAGTTGTTCTCCTTCAGCAGCAATGATTTTCGCCCGCTTTTCGCGCTCGGCCTCGGCCTGCTTGGCTATGGCGCGCTGCATTGTGTCGGGCAACTGAATGTCCTTTACTTCAACGGTACTCACCAGTACGCCCCATTTCTCAGTCGCTGCCTCCAGCACCGTCTTGATCTTTTCGTTGATAGCCGTCGTCTCGCTCAGCACTTCGTCGAGCGAACTTTGGCCGACAATGTTGCGCACCGTTGTCTGGGCAATCTGATAGATGGCAGCTACTACATTCTGGATCTCTACCACCGACTTGATCGGGTCAATCACCTGGTAGTGTGCCACCGCTGCAACGTCAATCGACACATTGTCCTTGGTGATAATCTTCTGGCTATCTACTGGTAACGTGACAATCTGCGTGCTCACCTTGTGCATCTGGTCGACAACGGGGATGATAAGCCGCAACCTTGGCTGCTTGACCTGTGGCCGTACCCGGCCGAGCCGGAAGACGACGCCCCGCTCGTATAGGTTGATGATTCGCACACTGCTGGCAATGATAATAAGCGCAATGAAGGGAACAATCACAAGAACGAACCACGTCATGACAAGCACCCCCCACTTAGTTGATAATAGTAGGCCTTACGAGCACTCGTTCGTGCCTAGTCCGTCCCAGCTATCTTATCACAGAACCAATGGCAGAGCACTAGAGCATTGCGCACATTTTTACAACCGTATCTGCGAGTTACCGGTATCCTTCAGCCTGCTTAGTAAACATTTCGTAATACCTGCCCTGGCGCGCCATGAGCCGTTCGTGCGTGCCCTCTTCCCGTAAACGGCCGTCGTCCAGGACGTAAATGTAATCGGCTCTGCGGACGGTACTGAAGCGATGCGAAATGAGCACAGTTGTACGGCCTTTGCGCGCAGTTTCAATTGACCGAAAAATGGAGTATTCAGCGTTCGCATCAATGGCGCTCGTCGGCTCATCCAGTATGAGAAGATCAGGACTCCTAAATAGCGTCCGAGCAATAGCCAACCGCTGGTGCTGGCCGCCCGACAAGTCGGTGCCATTATTATCCTCAATGTACTTACCGATATACGTATCCAAACCATGCGGCAGCGCTTGTACAAAATGCTGCGCCTCGGCCGCCCGCAACGCTTCTTCCACTTCCGGCCCTTCCCGATCCATGGTAATATCACCAAACCACACGCTGTCACGGATGGTGAAACTATGGAACGTTTGAAAATCTTGGAACAACGAACCAATATGACGGCGCCAGTCAGTACTGTCGATGTCGGCGAGTGACCGCCCGCCAACCATAATTGATCCGGACGTTGGTTCATACAACTTCATGAGCAGCTTGACCAGTGTCGTTTTACCCGCACCGTTCTCTCCTACGATCGCTACCGTCTGGCCTGCGGGGATACGGAGAGTAACATTCCTGAGGGCAGGTTCATCAGATTTCGGATAGCTAAAGGAGACGTGCTTTAGCTCGATATCGCCGCTCGGATGCGTCACTACTAAGCCGGCCGGTTCATGCTCAAAGTTGGTGATCGCCCAGAACTCGGGCAACCCGAAGATGATGCGGTCCAAATCCTTGATAGTCCACGAAACACTGCTAATTGCAGAAAGATATTGACTACTTACTTGCTGCACAAAGACAAACTGACCAATGGGTAGCTGGCCGCTCACAATCCGTCGGACCGCTCGGATAAGTACCAGCGCATTCATGATAGCCTCGAGGACCAAGCTCGCCACACGGTACTTTTCGATTTTCACATCCGCGTTAGCGTCACTCAATCGCCCCTGGCGCATAAGCTGTCGGTACTTACTAATGGCATAGGACACCAAACCAAGGATACGCGACTCACGGATATTAGTTGGGTCAAATAAACCCCGGTAGGCGTAAGCCTTACGTAGGACTGCCGTGTTGTTCTGCCACATCTTTTCCCTGAGCTGCTGGAGGCGCAGCTCTACCCAAAAGGCAGGCAGCGATAGTATGAAAATGAGGGCTGTAAGTATCGGGGAAAAGTGCCAGAAGGCGATGATAGCCGCTACGAATGTTACGAGCGCGCCGAAGATACTTCGCAGGTCATTGTATGCAAATCCACTCAAGCTGCCTGCAAATCGTAGCGCTCGGTCATACGTATCCATAAGACCCTTGTCTTCGTATAAGCGCATTGGTAGTGCCGCATAGGCTTCCTGCAACCGACATTCAATCGCCAGATCAAGCTCTATCTTCCGACGCGACGTGTACATGTTCGTGAGACCACTAAAGAGCGAACCGGCAACACTTAGGCCGGCCAGCAACAAAATGTAGCGAAATACCGTGTATTGGGCTGTCGGATTGTGGATAACGCCGGGCAGCGCCGTGATGAGCAATCCGCTGATCCAGGCTTGCGCAAAAGGCAATAAACGCGAAACTGCCTCTTCCATGATACTAACCACAAACAATAATGGCTGACTCGCAATCACGAACCAGACACCTGTGCTTGCTGCCTGAAGCAGATCCGCCCGCCTAAGTTTGTGACTGAATTCTGTTTCCACTCGTGCTCATAATACGCAGGCTCCCATGGGGGGTCAATGTATTCTACATAACGCAAAGCGGGCAGCTATTAAAGCCTAGACTATGAAGGCGAACACGGAAACCATCCAGTAGCGTATTAACCAGTGCCAAGAACCCAACATCGAGATAGATAGCCCAACCCCGAGAGAGATATTGTATCGAGCACCTTAGGCTCTACATATCGAAAGAAGTTACGGTCACCAACGTTACGAATCCCGCTACACTTAATCCATTCGGCAATAATACTCGCGGCTACCCATCGACCTTGCGTCGACATACGTACCATGCCATATAGTGACGTGAGCGCTGGCATGATTCTGACGAGTAGCCTGCCGTTATTCAGTGAGCGCACAACCACCTATAAAGTCATAGCCTTTTGGGAATACAACGAGAAAATGACAGACAGTGCCACTCGAAAAGCTGTACGCCCTTCACACCGCACTACTGTGTCAAGCATGCCGAGTACCTCGACTTCAAGGGCTGCTTATTATCGAGAACATTCGCCCCAGGATACGCCTTTTGTTACTCCGCCGTGTCTTGAACTGTTGCTACCTTTGTCAATCGAGCAACCGTACGGCCAGGTGCACCGGAAGACTTAGGCAGCTTTTTATGGCAGACAAGGTATTTGAGCGTGCGTTGCCGCTCGGTAAACGACATGTCATTTGCCCAGTGAAACGCTTCTGCGTATCCTTTACGATCAATGGCCGCTTCGTCGGCAATAAACTCTTCCGCAATTGTCGGATCATATGCATCCTTCCATGCATCTAGTAGAAATAGGTAAATGTGCTGATGCGCCACAAAATCGTGGTTCTGACCGCTCGGAGCAACAATATCATGTTCAAGGAGAAGGTGGTGTGCTAGTTCATGCCCGACATTACCGACATATTGTCTTTCTCTGTGATAGGTACCTATCTCTCCGCCCTCCAGCCGCGAAGCAAGTGGTAAATCCATTGCAGAGTACTTTGGAAAACCTGACGTGAAATCACCGCTAAAAGCTCCGGAACGGGCATAAATGGTCTTTTGACGAAACGTCAATCCGCTATATTTCTCAAGCATCTGGATAATATTGTCTTGCCGTTCCTGCCAAACCCGTGCTGCATGGATAGCAACCAGAATATCTTGAAAAGTGTTCGTTTTGGGTCGGAATATAATGCGCATCATCTAACTCTCCATCAATTCGCTTGATTGCGTGCATAGTCACGCTTCAGAAACCTTGCCTTTTCAACTGCCGCGGTATCAGGATGGGCCATTGCAATCATGCTACACGTTGCATCAAGCCGGACAATCGTCCATCGGATACTTGCATCTTCAGGTGACAAGGACGAACCAAGTGCGCCGTCTAATGACATGGCCTCTAGAGTGTTTGTATTGTGCAAAGCATCTATCCTCGCCTCGAAGCTATCATATCGTTTGGACAATGCCGCGCAAAGGTTTGTAATTGCCTCCCCATAAGCAGGCGAGAGTTCGCGGAGTAAACGAAATTCGAAATCAAAAACAGCCGATTCCTCACGCCAGTGGCCTCCTTCAAGGGCATCACGGTACGCACCCACTTCATATAACTCAGCATGCTTTGCTTCGTGCAAAATAAGAATACCGCGAAGCAAGGTACTAAGGCGCAACTCGGCATTCACATAAATTCTGCCAGGTCCGTTCTCACGGTAAATTGCCGCGAACGACGCGTCAGGAGCAGTCAGCAGACGAGCAGTATCGTTAAGTACCGCATCTTCCGGGAATAATGGAATAAACAGGATACTTGGCCGAAGCAAACCCTGCACCGGCTCAATGTAAGACTTCCGGTCGGGACGCGCGACCCCAATGTGGCGCAGAACTCCATTCGTTAGCCGATCGACTTCTAGATCGTGCACACGGTCTGCGACTGCAGCCACACCATCAATCCAAGTCTGTGCGGCAAGCACCCGCCGCTTGACTTCTCCCGACGTTAATTCCTCATTAGTATATCGGCTACTTATTTGCATAGGTTAGCGCTCATGAATCGATTCCGTAGTTCATCGCTCGCAGGGTAGTCCCTAAGGTTAATCAAGTTCCGAATGAACGAAATTATATTTATAAAATGGCACGGGCCGCGAACTGTCACACAAACTACAACGATCTAATTTCGTAAGTTTACAACGTGGTGGAGCATAAGGGATTCGAACCCTTGACCTCATCCATGCCATGGATGCGCGCTAGCCAACTGCGCTAATGCCCCTAAAAACAGATAGATTGTACCAGATGAGGAGGCGAAAAGAAAGCTCTAGTGATGCATGTGTGCGTACCCGATGCCGAGGCTCATCAGCCAGCGATTGACCGGTACCGTAAAGAAGAAAGCGATTGCGAGCGAGAGCGCATTACTCCACCAGAAGAGCCAGGTGATAACGCCGGCGTTCATAGCGCCCGGAATAAACCACTCAAGCGTGTTGTCGATGGCCTCCATCGATATGATAGAAATTGTATCCGTTGTCAGGGCGGTACGCGTTGCATCACGCGGTGACACGCCCATCTTGCGGGCGCCGCGGAAGGTAAGGCTATAACCGAAGATGAATGCTAGCAGGACAGCGAGCGCTGTCTGCCAGATATTGGGCCACATGAAGTGCGCGCCAACAGCCGAACCGAGAATTTCACCGATGCTACAGCCGGTCAAGCAATGCAGCGTATGCTGCACGGCTGCCTTCGTCGTACTATCGAGCATGGTTGGAAACATCATATGTAGTGTACCAGATAACAATAAAACACCATTTGTGGTGTTTTATTGTTTCGTGCGCGCCCACCCGAGGGCGTGGGCATGCATTTTGTTTTGATGAAAATGTTTGTTTCACACGCCCGGAAGCGCACGAATTACTTTAAGCATAGCAATTCCAACGCCGCCGTCAAGCATGCCATGCAGTGGTCACCAAGCAGATACGGCAATGTGTTATTCTAGTACCATATGAATCGACTTTTTGGCTCTAGCGGAAGGCCTGAAGCACGCAACCTTAAGCCAGATCACGTGCCGGATGCAGAGAACACAAATGAAAGGTTGTTAAACAATACTGTAGGGCTATATTTTAATGATTTAGGCCTAACCTGGGAGCTACTGGCGGGCCGCCGGGTTTTAGATATTGGCGCAGGAGGCGCTCAGTTTGCACAAGCAGCGCGGCGCCGCGGAATCTACGTTCGCTCCATAGACAAACAGCGCGGCGGCTGGGGCGGAGCCGTACCTATTCCGCCCGACCTTCAAGATGATTACGATGTCTGCGACGTAGCAGTACAGGGGTTGCCTTACCTCGATAGCAGCTTTGACGTCGCTGTTGCGCGTGCCTCGCTCCACAGCATGATACATGATAGGGGAAGTTTTAACGGCGTCGTTGACGAGGCACTACGCGTACTGCGCCCCGGCGGCGAGCTGCGTTTCGGCCCTAATCCTATCCACTTTCTACAGTGGACATTTCAGAAAGATGCGATGTTGCAACAGCTACAGAGCCCACAGGAGGCCGACAAATACCGGCAGATGCTCCTAAGGAAAGAATACGACACTGATGGGTGGAAACAACCTGCAGACGTACAGCGTGCTCGGTTTGGTAGCTTTATCATTGAAGATGCGCATCTGATACACCCTGATCTCGAAGTGCACTTTATTGAGGGCGAGCAGACCCAGCGTGGCGTGCCGGCCGTAAACTACTACCGGATACAGAAACCGGGCGAAGTGGTGTCCGGCGACTCTAAGCCGTAAGGCGGTCCTTGAGCTGGCGCAACATAAAAAAGTAAGCGCTAGCTATACCTACTAACAACAGACTTTTATCCTCGGTTAACCGAGAGGCCGAAATTGCGCGGCTTTTCGGAATAAATTGACCATGTATCCCCTCGTATCAACGATTCGGCGCGTCGTGCAACAAGTCCAGCAGATACGCTTCAGTAACTTGTTTTGTACCGAGCTTCTCGGCTTTCTTCAGTTTACTGGCGCCGACATTCTGACCAACTACCAGATACGTTGTGTCTTTGCCAACACTCGTCTGGAAGGTGCCACCAAGTGCCCGGATCTTCTCGGCCACTTCATCACGGCCCATATGCTCAAGCGCGCCAGTGATGACAAAGCTCTTGCCGTGCAACGGACCTCTCGCTCGTGATTCGTAGTGTGGCCGGACGCCGAGATCGTCAAACTTTATGAGCAATCTCTGGTTATCCGGGTCGGCGAACCAGCCGAGAATGGATTCCGCAACAACGTCGCCTATACCGTCGATGAGCAACAGCGCATCAAGCGTCGCGTGCTGCAGCTTCTCCAGTGCGCCAAAGTGCTCAGCGAGGTCAATGGCTGTCTGCGAGCCTACATGCCGTATACCCAGGCCGTAGATGAAACGCGGTAGCTCGGGATGCTTCTTGTCCTGGATTGCGTCAATTAGCTTCTGGGCTGAGATATCCGCAAACCGGTCGAGCGCGATCACTTGCTCTTTGGTGAGCATATAGACGTCTGCCAGGTCATGCACGAGCTTCGCATCGACAAGCGCAGCAACGTTCTTCTCGCCAAGTGTATCGATGTCGAGCGCGCCCTTCGAGGCAAAATGGATGAGCGCTTGCTTCAGCAGCAGCTTGGCCGTCGCGCCTTTGACACGATACACAGCCTCGCCTTCGGGGCGGACAAACGTGAGTTCGGGGTATTGGCGACGCAACTCAGCTTCCATGTCGAACGGTTTTGCCGTCTTGGGCCTGAGCTCCTCCAGTATGTGCGACACTTGCGGAATAATGTCACCTGCTTTGTATATCACGACCGTGTCGCCAACACGGACATCCCGTCGGGCAATCTCGTCGGCGTTATGTAAAGATGCATGCTGCACAGTCGTACCAGCGACAACGACGGGGTCAAAGACCGCCACCGGCGTCGCAGCGCCGGTTCGGCCGATACTCAACACAATGTCGCGCACGACTGTCGTCGCTTCCTCGGCGGCATATTTGTAAGCGATAGCGCCGCGCGGGTTCTTGCCCACCACACCCAATGCGGCGTATAACGCGCGATTATTCACCTTCACGACCAACCCGTCAGTGTTAAATGGCAGTTCATGACGCTTGTCATCCCAAACGTTGATGAATCCCATTACGCCGGCAATGTCCGGGAAGACGGTAGCCTGCCGGTTCGCAATGATGCCGAGCGCGCGGATGGCCTCGTAGGCGAACATATTCGTCGGTATTTCCGCCACATCATTCCGGAGTACGTCATAGGCGCGAAACTGCAGCGGCCGCGCGGCAACGAGACGAGTATCGAGCTGACGAATCGTACCTGCTGCTAGGTTCCGCGGATTGGCAAATGGTGGTTCGCCGGCCGATTCACGCGCAGCATTCAGGGCAGCGAAATCGCTCTTCAGCATAATAATCTCCCCGCGAACTTCCGTCCGTCCGCGCAAAAACGCACGGTATTGCCGCGGTACATCCTGGCGCAACTCGAGCGGTACGGACTTGATGGTCCGCACGTTGGCCGTGACGTCCTCACCAATCAAGCCGTCGCCCCGTGTTACGCCCTGGACCAGCACCCCGTCTTCGTAGATAAGCGCACACGCCAAACCGTCCATCTTGATATCCGCGAAATAATCCGTCTTGGCGCTCGGAGCGAGCTTCTGGACACGCTCAGCCCAGGCCTCAACCTCGTCTTTGTTGAACACGTCGTTCAGGCTGATCATCCGGCTCGAGTGCTCAACCTTCTGAAAGCCTTGCAGCACTTCTCCGCCGACACGCTGAGTCGGGCTGTCTGGGGTAATAAGTTCAGGATATTCGACTTCAATTGCCTTCAGCTCGCGTACCAGGCCGTCGTAAACCGCATCCGACACACTCGGCTGATCAAGTACGTAGTACTCGTACGCATACCGGCTGAGCAGCTTCTTAAGTTCGCTGAGCCGCTGCGTTACGGGCGCAGCCTTGTTCATGCAAGCAGCTCCCGGTATAGGGTATAGACATACGTATGAGCCAAGATTAGGCCTACGATAGCCAGGACAAAGAACAGCCACGTAGCGATAGCCGGGACAACGAAAATCACAGGCACGACGATAAGAGCCCCTAGAACGATGAGCGCTATCGGCATGAAGAGTAGCTTTCGGAACACGGTTGCGCGGCGGTAATGGACGAGCTTCTTAGCGCTCCGGAGCGCTTGCAGCGGCGTCATGTCGGGTAGCGTCACAATATATAACGCAAAGAGCGACGACGCCAACATATAGGCCGAGAAGATTGTCGGTACAATCAGAAACAGGAGTAGAACGAACTGTTCCCAGGAATTCACGGCTATACCCGCTGCCGTCACGAAACTATAAATCGTAGCGCCGATTAAAAACGGCAGAAGCTGAACCAGGATCACTATCAGCACGAACGTGAAGGGAATTAACGGATACATACCGCGGTAAAACGCATCTTTGAACCCTACGCGCTCACCGGCTGCTGACTGCCGTAGCACCCAAATAGTAGCCAGACTGATGATAAGCGTGATGATCAGCTGATACGCGCCGCCGGAGGCGTTTGATGTACCGGTACCGTTCGTAAGTAACGAGCCAAAGGCTCCGAGGTCGGCTAGCAGGTGTCCGGCACTGCCGGTCGCCGTCCCTGCTTGCTGCTCCAGGCCAGCCATATTCGTACTGCCGCCCAGACCGGTGACAAAGATTACACTAAAAACGATATAGATAAGGGCGATGCCAAGAAAAACCCATTTATGCCGCCACACCGTTCCAATCGTCTGCCTGCTCAGTCTCCACACACTCGGTAGGCGCACCGGACGTTTAATGCGCTTGAGCCGGAACATGCGGGGTGCCGGCAAGCGAAGACGACGCGCTCGTGTCTGAGGCGCTACTGTTTCTGCTTGTTTCTTCTTTGTGTTCGACGAATATTTTGCTGTAGGCATAATGCCACTTATTGTATAGCTTCACCGCGCCATGTTCTACCCATGACTGCTGTGCTCAAGCGTGGGATTCCATGCGTTCGAGCCGTGCAATACGCTGCTCGATGGGAGGGTGAGTACTGAACAGGCTTGCCAAGCTGTGCCCGCGCAACGGATTTGCAAAAAACATATGCGCCGTCGCGGTATTCGGCCGGCGCAGAGCACTGCCTTTCTTCTCAATCTTCTCTAGTGCACTGATAAGTCCTTCCGGGTAACGCGTCGTCAGGGCGCTCGTCGCATCAGCCAGGTATTCGCGTTGGCGCGAGATAGCCAGCTGGATAAGCATGGCGATAAGCGGCGCCAGGATAGCAGCGATAATGCCGAGCAGCAGGAAGATCTGGTTGTCACCTTCATCGCGGCCGCGGCCGCGGAACCACGTCAGGCGCAAGATAGCATCGGCAATAAGCGAGATCACCGCCGAGAGCGCAAATGCGATCATCGACACGCGGATGTCGTAATTCTTGACATGCCCCAGTTCGTGCGCAAGCACTCCCTCCAGCTCGCTATCGTTCATGATATCGAGCAGACCGCTCGTCACGCACACGGCCGAGGCCGACGGTTTGCGACCGGTAGCGAACGCATTCGGCGACGGGTCATTCATGATGAATACCCGCGGCATCGGCAGTCCGTCGGTAATGCTAAGGTTTTCCACGATGCGCCACAGCCGGGGATTGTCCGACTGCGATATTTCCTGCGCGCCATTGACGGCGAGCGCCAAACTGCTGCCCGTAAAGTACATGAATATCGAATAGATCAGCGCGCCGACGAGCGTACCGTAGAAAATCACCGGTTGTCCGCCCAAATACTTGTCGAACAGCCAGGCAATCAAGCCGACAAAGGCGATAAACCCCGCCATAATGAGGACGGTCCGGCGCTTGTTGGCGGCAATTGCGCTATACATATGCCCTCTTCCGGGCCGTTAGAACTCCACCTTGACCGGCTCGGCCGCCTGAGCCGCAGCCGCTTCGTCAAGCTCGAAGAACTCTTTGTCTTTATTGAAGCCGAGCATGTTGGCAAAAATATTGGTCGGGAACACCTTGCGCTTCGTGTTGAAGTCGCGCACCACGCCATTGTAAAAACGGCGGGCTGCCATGATCTTGTCCTCGGTGTCGGTGAGTTCAGATTGCAGCGACTGGAAGTTCTCGCTAGCGCGCAGCTGCGGATAGCTTTCGGCAACGGCGAACAAGCTCTTCAGCGTCTGCTGGAACTGATTCTCAGCCTTGGCCGTCTCGGCCGGCCCCTGGGCGTTCATCGCTGCGCTGCGTGCTTTCGTCACGTCCTCAAAGACAGTCTTCTCGTGGGTCGCGTATCCCTTCACGGTGTTCACCAGGTTTGGAATGAGGTCGTAGCGCCGCTTCAGCTGAACAGTGATGTCGCTCCACGCTTCATCCGCCTGAACATTCAGCCGGACAAGTCCGTTATACATCGCAGCCAGTGCAACGACCACGAGTACCAGTAGGATAATAACGATAATGATTGCGGGCATGGGCATTTCTCCTTATTCGGTTAGCTAAATTATACAACATGTCGTGCCGCGCCAGTGTATGATGAGGGTAGTGCTTATGTTGATGCGGCGTATAAAAAAGGCGGTAATTCCCGTATTGTTTCTGCTGGCTATCGTGCTCGGCAGCGGTTATAGCGCCCATGCTCTCTCGCGACCGTTACCACAACTGACCGCACACGACACCTTTGCATTCTCGCGCCCGGCCGAACAAGTCAGCTTGGGCTGGCCGTCCTTCGGCGAAGCAGCAGTCGGTGCCCTGGGATACAACGTACTGGCAACGCACGGCGGCGAGCAACCCTTGCCTACCGCCAGCACCATCAAAGTCTTGACCGCTTTAGCCGTCCTGAGGCAAAAACCGCTTGCACGCGATGATGGCGGTCCGCTCATCACGCTTACCCAGGAAGATGTCGATTCATACAGCAAGTATGTCGCGCAAGACGGATCAGTCGTCCAGGTAGCCGTTGGCGAACAGATTAGCGAGTATCAAGCTCTCCAGGCCATGCTGCTTCCTTCAGCCAACAATATGGCAGAAACACTGGCCCGTTGGGCATTCGGCTCCATCGCTGCCTATTGCACCTATGCCCAGGATCTGGCGCGCTCACTCGGGATGGACCAAACGACCGTTACCGATCCGAGCGGCTTCTTGCCCACTACCACCAGCACGCCATACGACCTAACCCTACTCGCCCAGGCCGCAATGAGCGATCCGATCATCACACAGATTGTCCAGCAAAGTTCGGCGACGATCCCCGTGCAAGGAGAAATCCGTAATGTCAACGCTCTCCTCGGCCAGGACGGCATTATCGGCCTCAAGACCGGCAATAACGACCAAGACAAAGGAGTATTTCTGTTTGCCGCCGTGCAATCTATCAGCAGTCAAAACGTCACACTCATCGGCGCCATCATGGACGGCCCGACACTTGGGCAAACCATGTGGAGCGCGCTTCCACTCATAAAAAGCATGACAGCCGGTTTTACATCGGTGACAATTGCAAAGCAAGGGGCCACGCTAGGAACCTACAGTGTGCCTTGGCAAGGTACTGCCCAGGCCATAGCAGGGCAAGACCTGACTATGCTCACCTGGCGCGGCCAACCGGTCACCACGACCCTGACGCTCGACACGGTGCATGCCCCTATCGACAACGAGCAGTCTATCGGTGGGGTTACTGCCTACAACGGCCCTTCCGACCAAAGCGTCCACCAATCAGCCATTTCCGTTATCCTCGACACCTCGATCAGTAAGCCGTCGATCTTCTGGCGATTGCTTCACCCACGTTTTGGTTCCTGATTCGGGCAATACGAAATCCGCCGAAAGGTGGGTTATGAGGGATATCGCGCTTTCGCGTTCGTCCTCGCTCCACCGAACCCCCGACCTTCGGCGGTTATGTTGCTTTGTCGGGAGTTCTCACCTAGAACTAGTCAAACAAAAGAACCAGGCATTGTCCTGGTTCTTTTGTTTGGTGGGTTGTGAGGGATTCGAACCCCCGACCCCCTCGGTGTAAACGAGGTGCTCTAGCCAGCTGAGCTAACAACCCGGCACGCGCATTATAGCACGCACGATATCAAGTGGTATATCATTAAACTATGAGGAGATATGCTAACGACAGAACATATACCTGGAACAACGATACAGCATACCTCGCCGGATTGTTTACCTCAGATGGTTGCTTAAGTAAGGATGGGCGCCATCTGTTCATGGTTTCCAAGGATGAAGAAATAATCGCCGCAACTCAACGGATCACATCTAAATCTGCGAAGCCAACTATTAAGGCTGGCCAATTTGGTACCACGGCATATCACTTTCAGTTCAGCGATGTCGCACTGTATGACTTCTTCCTGGAAGCGGGCATTACTCCGGCAAAAAGTAAGACTATCGGCGTAGTAAGTGTACCCGACCTGTATTACGCGGACTTTCTGAGAGGGTATTTCGACGGCGATGGCACAACGTACGGCTACCGTGATATTCGATGGAAAAATAGCTTTATGTATTATGTAGGTTTTGTAAGTGCAAGCCAGGAATTCCTTTACTGGCTCCAGGCGCAAAACAGGAGGCTTATGCAAGCTACATCCGGTAAGATAAGCCCTAGAATACGAGCGTCTATACTGTTATATGCTAAAGCCGACTCGTACAAACTCTTCAATGCGATGTATACGCCGCCCCCGCTCTTTCGATTAACGAGAAAATATACAAAACTGCGTGACTTTATCATTGACGATCCCCATGCTAAAATAACGCCTGACGCGCGAGTGCTGGAATCGGTAGACAGGCTGGCTTGAGGTGCCAGTGCCTGCAAGGGCGTGGAGGTTCAAGTCCTCTCTCGCGCACCAGGAAAACAGCTGTTATCTCCGGATAGCAGCCGTTTTCTTGTGTTTGCGACGTTCGGCATAGGAAGTCACACCGCGGAATGCCACAACCGCCCACACAACATTAAGCACGACGTTCACCGCCGCCCCCTTGCTGAACGAATAGATCACGAGCAACGCGGCAGCGATAAGATTATCTAGTTCGTACCACAGCGACGTACCGGTCCATTTACCAATGCTCGTCCGCCAGAAAGAGAAAAGTAGTACAACGCCGCCGGCAATTCCAATCCAATCAACAGGCCGTAGACTCATGCTTAGCTCCTCGGTAAATATTCATGCAATCGGCCCAAGGAGTAATCTTGCCGCAAGTAAGTCTTGAGATCGTCGAGCGTCGTGCCGATCTTCACACCCTGGTTCAGCGTACCGTAAGGATCGAAAATCTTCTTTACCTTTTCGAATAGGGCATATACTTCTGGTCCGTACATTTGCGCAACATACGGGGCCCGTATACGCCCATCCCCCTGTTGTCCGCTGATTGTACCACCGAGTGAGACGACAAGCCGGTAATACTCATCCATAAGCCGGAAGAACTTCTGGCGGTCACCAATCTCATGCAGATTAAGGTGAGGCATGAGGTGCAGATGAGCATCGCCGGCATGGCCCCAGAGCGCCACGGGCGTCCGGCTGTGCTCGAATAACTCATAAATACCGTTCAGCAAGTCCGCGAGTTTGTCTGCCGGTACTGCCGCATCCTCGATGAACGGCACTGCTTTCGCATGGCTTTCACTATGCGCCATCGCCAGTGCCGAGGCCTGGCGGATTCTCCAGAGCGAGTCCTGATCTTCGAGATTGGTCACCATCTGGACCTGCAAAGCCTGCTTCTCCAGCAGCTTGGCCGCGTGCTTGGCATGCCTTCTCTGGCCGCGGCCATTATCGTCATACTCGACAAGCAAGACAAAGCTCGGGTAGGGTTTGTTGATGACTTCCTTCAGATGCGCCGGATGGTGTGTGCCGACAAGCGTGAGCAAGTGGCCGTCTACGACCTCCATCGCGCTTGGCGTTTCCCGATCGTGCTTCAGCTCCGTCACGGCCTGCTGCAACTTCTGCGCATCGTCAAAAGCGGCAACGAGGAGCGAAGTCTCGACGTTGTAGGGCTCTGTGTTGAGGCGTATCTCGGTTACGATGCCAAGCGTCCCCTGGGAGCCGACAAACAGCGGCGTCAGGTCGAGCGAGCCATCTTTGTACTTAAGATCAACGAGATCATAACCCGATGCGTTCTTGCTCACGTCCCGCCCGGTCAGCGCGACGACCTCTTTGCTCTCTTCGAGCAATGCGTCAAGTGCGCGATAAATCTCACCTTCCAGTGTCGATAACCCCATCTTCTTGTTGAGCTCGCGACTGCCCAACCGCTTGGTTTCAATCACTTCACCGTTCGCCAGCACGACGCGCAGACTGCGCACATATTTCCTTGTGTCGCCATACTTCACACTCTTCTCGCCACCGGCGTTATTCGCGACTGCGCCGCCTATTGTCGAGTAATCCAGCGAGGCGGGATAGGGAGGCAGGAAGTGGCCATGGGTCTCCAGCGTCTGCTGTAAGCGGCCGTAATTCAACCCTGGCTCAACCACTACTTCGCCGCTCTTGGCGTCCAGCTCGATAATCCGGTTCATATGCGCCGTAAACGCTACGATTACGCCACTGCCGATAGCTGCACCGGCCTGATCCGTACCGCCGCCACGCGCCGTGATGGGCAGTATCCGTCCCCGCTCTGCCAGCTGCCAAGTAAAACGCGCGACCTTCCGCACGTCGTTTTCGCTGCGCGGGTAGACAATCGTATTCGGTGAGATAGTCAGTACACTGGCATCGGTAGAGAAATACCGTCTGGCATCAACCGAGTCCAGTACTTCCCCCGTCACATGCTCCTGCAGATATTGCGCTATTTTGCTCATGTTGCAATATTACCCTCTCCGGCCAGTCATCATAGGTGGTATAATAGCACAACTTTGTTATGCTTGGCCGCATTCTGAGATATAAAAAAGCACCAGATCGACATACGTGTCGCGAACGAACCCTTGGAAGGTTCCGTCCAATAATCTGGTGCTGACGCACAAAAACTAACGTCTACCTGTCTTCGTCCGCGAGCGGCTTTCTCACCTGATAGTCCTCCGGTAGGACATAACGCAAAAGCGTCAATAGGTCGATAGCCGGTTCGCCGAAGGCGGTCGCAATCGCTCGCGCACGCTCAGGTGTCGGGAGAACCGTATTCTCTGGCCGGAAGTAGCGTCCGAGACTCGCCTCGTCTGGAGCCTCCAGGTCGGTGTCCTTCAGCCTACCTTGCATCCAGCGATACAGTTGGCGCACGAGGACATGTTCGCTTCGGGGCCAGATGAAGTCAAGCTTCTTGGCGTGCTCCGTCATCCACTTAAGGAATTCCTGCTGTACTTGGGGATCTGATTTGATGTTCACTTACCTCGCAACTTTCTACTAGGCGATGATACGCCATCGGCAAACAACGAAGAAGGTTACTTCCAGCCAGGCACTTGGAGTGCCGACTGAATGTCGGGGTGATTCGGTATGCCAAATATAGGTGAAGTTGCCGAGGTAGCCGCTATGGACATCTTCGGTTGTATTTGGTGTAGCGGATCAAGGATGTCACCAGGCAACTTGCTCGGCTGGGTAGAACGGTCTATCGCCACGAAGATGATCAACACTGAGGGTGTCGCTACGTATGGCACGCCATCCGCAAAGGCTCCATGAACGGTATCCACCGCAAACGATGTTCCAGCAGATAGAACCGCCACGTTGCGGTCACCCGCTGTTGCTCTGTCCGGGGTTTGGTCGTAAACGACACAGATTGCAGAGCCGGTCGGTAGCGACGAAACGTGCGAAGCCGCCCAAGGCGTACGACTTACAACTATTGCGCAGTATCCGTGCGACGGATACGTTGCAATTGCACCGCTCAGGCTTGTTACTGCCGACACCTGCCCATCAGACGAAGACGTAGCGCTGAATGTACCGCCGCCAAGGTCGATCGCGATTGCCTTTGGTACCAGCTGCGGACATGTCGGGGCTTGCACCGCACCGTTCGGCCGTGAACCGTCGACGCCATCAGGCGTAACGGCGTTATCCGTGAGCAGAAAAGCCCCCACTATAACAGCCACAACGACAGCTACGGCAGCCAAGATCAACGCTACATTACGAAGCCATGGGATAGATCGCGAAGACGGTGTATTCGACACCTTCGTGCCATCCTTCCTGCAGCAGTGCTGCAATAGAATCGGACAAAACGCATTCCGGCAATGGCCGCAACGGAGCTTTATTCTAGAGAAGCTCGCTCTACCGGCAAGGATATTGTCAGCATAGTGAGCCTCTCTAATCGAACAGTGCTCGTACGAGTAGACATATGGTGTTAATTGCGCAACCCTGAGCAAACAAAAAGCCGGGACACGTAATGCATCTACCGACTAATGCGCAAGGAATTCACAATATATAGCATAAAAATGTTAGGTTATCAAGACACGACAGCCCTTCACTAAAAATGAAAACGGCGCTGTTTTGTTGATCGGATTACTCCGCAAAACAGCGCCATAACGCACTATGAGAACAACCTATTGGTACCACACTGCCTAGCAGTGATTGAGGGCCCTAGCTCCCATTACGGCATCTTGGATGTCCGAATAGGAGCAAGGTAGTCCAAAACCGGCGGAATCACCGACAATAATGGGGTAGGTTACCCCTGGCATGGTGAAGATGCGGGGAATTGCTGTCTGGTCGTGCTTGGAAGAGGAAGACAACGGCGTCAACATGCTAACCGCGACCGGTCTGATCGAGGCAACAGTTGTCCCGTTCCCATCCAGAGGCTCGACTACCACTTGTGGAGATGTATAAAGCATCACCACGGTGTAAGACGAAACTCCGCTTCCCTGGATACTGTACGTTACAGCGAGAACGCCAGGTCGCTCTGGAGTGTAGGTGCCAAGCGCGAAAGGCAATGAGGAGATACAGTATCCGGCATAGGAATGGGGATCGGTTCTTGTCACGCCTTTTGGCTGTGCAGCACCATAGCCAATCCATTGCCATTGCCACCCGCTGGGCTGCGTCGTGCAGTCACTTGTGGACTGAGTCTGCTGTGAGCTTGTCGAAGACGAAGATAGAGCGGTTCCATCGCTGAAACCTTTGATGTACCCTACGGCACCAGAAATGCCCATCAGCATGATGACGCCCAGGACAACTAGAACTACGTTCAACTTCTTCACGGCCGCCAACCTTTCTCTGGTCACTTTAGCGAGACGAAACATTCGTTCGCTTTCAAACGGAATGCTATATACCGGCCGGCTGGGCGCACAAGGCATCCGCGGCTTCCGGTGCTACAGGCAGCCCGAAAATGGGGTCAGTCGCAACACGCTGTACGTCTCCGTCAGTTCTGATATCACCTGTCAATGCAGATGGGTGCAATGTGCCGTTGGACGGTACAAACACCACTGCATACTGCGGCTCGGCAAGGGCATTAAAACCCTGGCTCGTACTGCATTGTACCGAAGCGACATCGTAGGTAGTAGATTTCTGGAAAACCAGAATACCACGTGTCCCGCTCGCAAGTTGCTCCATGTAGAGCACTGCTTCCAGTGAGAGTACGTCTGCGCCGCCGCGGGTCATGATATGCATCATACCGCTTGCCGGGATATGGTAAATGAATGCCTGGTAGCCGCTATTAGGCGACAACTGGCCAATGACGTTCGGACAAACGGCATTGCTACCGTCCGTGACTATCACATTGGCTGGAGCTATTGCTCCCTCACATCCCCGTTGACTGGTCGTCGTTTGGACCGCGACTGCATTGGCAGAGCTGCACCCTGTCATGAGTACAATGGCCAAAAGCGCCGCCAACAAGGCAACCAAATTACGATTCCGCACCGTCATTCTCCTTCCAGCGATTACTCGCTGAACAAGCCGTTCCCTGCCTTGTCCGCAGATGCTGTGATACAACACCACAAAATGACATCTACAACAGAGAAGCTCGATATATATGCGAGGTATCAGCTCGTCGATATGTCGAGCTTCTCTATCACTCGGAACTTAGGTTGTAATCAAATGTAAAAGTGCGTTGCTTCCTAGGAGTTACCGGGTGCTATTTGCACAACTGCAGTACCTTACACTAAGAAGACTAGACATATATACCATAGCGTTAGCACTATGTCAAGGGGTATTACTCAAGAGAATCGGAGCAAGCTTCTGCGCACGTCCTCGCCACGCGAACCTCCACGAATTGCGCTGCTTCGCACCGCCCCGCGGAAAACTAAGCCGCGCTTACCAACCAAAGAAAAGAGGCCCATCACGGGCCTCTTTTCTTTGGTGCGCGAGAGAGGACTTGAACCTCCACGAGTGTAACCTCACTAGTACCTGAAACTAGCGCGTCTACCAATTCCGCCACTCGCGCCCGAAGTAATAGGACACTCTTTCAGGGGTTTCCCATACGCGCCTTTCGGAATAAATCCGAATTCGCCTGTACATGCGAACCGGCGCTGCTCTTCCCGAAGCTGTTCAACAGCTGCAAGACGAGACTATCGTATCTGTTTTCGGCAAAAAACTCAAGAGGGTTAGCGCGTTACCCAAGCCAAGTGCACTGTCCAGTTCTCGACATTGTCGAACCGGTCGGCATCGGTAGCTATCTGGGTAGCGTCCAGGCCGTAAACGGGGATATGCGATACGTAGAGCAGCTGCGGCTGGTAGAGGGCGAGAGCCGGTGCATCGCGCTGCCATGCCTGCAGGAAAGCCCTGTACTTAACTGTACGAAGCAAAGGGTCAAGCCGCGTCCGGCCTGCCTCAAGGGCAGTATCGGCCTCTGCTGACCGGTATTCAGCAAAATTGAGCCGGTTCGCAGAACGTATATCGGCCTGCGAGCTATCCCAGTACACAAAGACATCGGGGTCAGTACCGATCGAGATGCCATATAGCACCGCATCGTAGCTATGCGAAGCGAGCGCGCCCTGGAAATCCGCCGGTTGCAACGCCGCAATTTTGGCATCTATGCCTGCCGCCTTCCATTCCGTTTGCAGACGTTGGGCTATCCCTGCGTAATCGCTTCCCGCCAGAACGTCTATAGTGAAGCCTAGCGGCTGTCCTGCTTTCGTCCGCATGCCGTTCTTGCCGAGCTGCCAACCGTCATCATCGAGCAATGTCTTAGCCTGCTGTACATTGCCCGTACTTTGTGCATAGGAAGGGTCGTAGGCAAACTGGCTGCGGAGAAGTGGCTCGTCTACCGGGATAGCCTTATAACTAAGACCCGCTATGAGCGTCTGCCGGTCGGCGGCAGCTACAAGGGCCTGGCGGACCTTCGTGTCGTTCAGTATGGGGTTACTAGACTTGAAGAAGACGTATGCTCCGGCGGCCAGCGACAGATTATATATGCGTGATGATGAGTCTCTGGTGATATCTGGCGGCAGGTTGCTGCTTAGCGCCATTGCTGTGACTTCCTGGTGTTTGTACGCGGCAACTAGCGTGCTGCTGTTGGCATACGTGTAGAGGTTGAAGCTATTCAGCTTAGGCTCACCCGCCCAATAGTCCTTAAATGGTAATAAAGCCAACTGCTCCTGGATGTCATTACCGCTACCGCTTACCCCGATAGTACCCCAGCTAAACGGTCCGGCACCGATCGGGTGGGTGTTGAAAGCCGCCGAACGTATCTGTGACGGATCAAGTGATCCGAGCAGATGTTGCGGGATAATACCGGTCGTCAAGCTGTAAGGAAATGAACTAAGGGGGTTTGGCAGGGTAAATGTCACTGTGCGGCTATCAACCGCGGCCACTGTCACACCCTTCCAACTCGGCTGCAAGGGAGATTGCGCGTCAGGGTTCTGGGCCATCTGGTAGGTAAAGACGACGTCGGCCGCCGTGACACCTTGGCCATCCTGCCACCGCAGATTGGGGCGGAGGTGAACCGTATAGACCGTGCCGGTACTGTTGACCGTCCACTTATCGGCGAGGTCACCGATGAGTTTCCCATGGGCATCGTACGTCATAAGGCCCGCAAAGATCAGTCTTGCGACGCTTGTGTCGACATCGCTCAAGGCATAGAGCGGGTTAGCCGTCGTAAAAGTGCCGACTATTCCCTCGGAATAAATACCGCCCGCTACCGGTTGCTGTACCTGGTAGTACGTACGCAAATGGACTATCTGTGCGACGAGCATAGATATAACGAGCACGAACAAGAGCAGCCAAGCCGTAACTGGCCGCCAGACATCGCGTAGACGGTTCAGGCGGCCGAAGAAGTCCTTTTCGAGCTGCTCGCTCGATTGCTTCGCCAGATCTTCACCCGATCGGAATGAGCGCCGCCACCAGCGGCGGCTACGAAGTTTTAGCGTACGAAACATATGGGCTGCTGCTCTTAGACAAATATCCCAAGTACCAGCGACAGCGAGAATACAACGGCACACACGATGGTCAACTGGAAGATAGTCTTCTCCGTACCCCGGCGGGTAGAGTTGATTTCGCCGGCACCACCGAGACCGGCGCCGAGCGAGGCGCCCCGAGTCTGTATGAGTATCAGGATAGTCATCAGGACCATCGAGGCGAGCGTGAGGTAATTGAAAATCGACATAGTTACTCCAAATCTAGCGGATAGCTGATATCACATAGTTTACTAGGCTGATCATGATTCCTGCAAATATTGCCGTCCAAAAGTTGGCAACGTGCAGCGGCGCATAGAGGAGGCTTACAAAATATACCGTGAGGCCGTTGATTACAAGCATGAACAAGCCAAGCGTGAGGATCACTGCCGGCAAAGATAAGACAACAAGCACCGGCTTCAGCAGCGTATTCAAAACCGCGAGGAGAAATCCGGCTCCGATAACCGCGCCAGCCGTTCCCCCGTAGCTTATATGGCTGCCTACAATCGCCGCCGCTAGCCACAATCCCAGGCTACAGGCAAGCCAGCGGAAACAGAATGCAATGGCAAGACGCTTCATATGTATCAATTATAACCTCTCCGCAGAGCAGTAATTCATGCAAGCTCACGACCAAGGTGACTGCTAAGTACTCTGTTGCCTTCGGGGGTGATGAGCACATCGTCCTCAACCCGCACGCCAATACTTTCGGCCGGAATATATATCCCTGGCTCGACCGCCAGCACCATACCTGCTTCCATCGGCCGATCGTACAGCCCCGCATCGTGGGCGTTCAAGCCGAGATAGTGCGAGATAGCGTGCGGATAAAACTTACGGACTACGTCGTGTTCGATGGTCTTAATTAGCCCCAGTTCACGCAGCTTCTCGCCCATGAATTGCTCAACCGCTTCTTCATACTCCTTGAAGAGCGCACCCGGCTTCACGAGTGAAAGCGCGTAGACTTGCGCCTCCAGGACGGCTCCATGTACAGCCTGCTGGCGCCGGGAAGGCGAACCGCTAATACTAACCGTACGCGCCAAGTCAGCCGTGTAGTGGCCATACTCGGCACCGACGTCGAAGAGCACCAATTCATCAGAAGAAAGCTTGCCCTCGTTGCCGTTATTGTGCATCGTACAAGCCCGCAAGCCGGAAGCAACTACCGGGTCAAACCCATGGCCTCGTAGCCCTGCTTTCCTGAAATGGCGGAACAGATCCGCCTCGAGTTCGTATTCATAGCCATATGCTCCGCGCTTCAGGTTGCGGCACAGTACCTTTATGCCTTGTGCCGTAATACCTATCGCGCCTTGGATGGCTGCGATTTCTTCCGGCTGCTTGACCATACGCAACCGCGCAACATGCTGGCTGATATCAAGCAGTTCGACAGCTTCGTTCCATGCCTTGACCTGCTTCAATAAGCGGCGGCGTGCCGGGTTGGAGTACATACCTAGCCGCTGCATGTACGCTGGAGCTGCAGCCAACGTAGCCAGGTGCTTGGATTTCTTCAAGCGCGTGCCAAGTTGCCTCCACCCCTGTTCCTCATCGTATACCGTGTCAATGCCCGAGATACGCTTCAACTCAGCCTCGTCCACTGCGCCCTCGAAGACGACACGCACTGCCTCACGTCCAGGCACGATCAAATACTCTTTGTCTTTATCCATAACCAGCAGCACGTCCGGTTCGTCGATGCCAGTCATATACCAGAAGCTTGCGTCCTGCTTGAACGGATACGCCTCATCAGCAGACCGTTGCAATAAGCCATTGGCCGTTAAAACGATCGGTGCAGTACCGGTAAATAACTCACGTAAGCGGCGGCGGTTACCCGCAAAGAACTCACTCGTAAAAGCGTGCTCCACAAATTCACCCCTAAAACCACTCTAGTATACCACTACGGGCAACTAGTGGATGAGATTGCCGTGGATGAAAGCAAGAAGCTGCCCGTAATGGCTCGCAAATAACCACATATCTACCCCTATCAGTGCCGGCAACACGAGAAACATTTCGGCAAACTTCCCCGTCGTAATCCGCAGGCGCTTTACGGGCGGCAGGCCGATCTTAATCGGGATTGGCAGAAGCCACGGCACGCCTTCCTTCGTCAGCATGTCCATGACCAGGTGCGACACCATGCCGATAATGAATGCCCACCAGACGAGGTGCATGTCGACATGTGGCAGGATGGGTTGGAGAATGTGCAGCAACGCCTGGGCCAGAAAAGCAAAAAGCGCCAATCCGAGCAGCGAATGACTTAGGAACCGGTGGCCACCCATTGCTTTATCAACAATTTTGCCCACGATATGGCCGACTGGCAGGTTACGCCAGAAGGGAGCAGTCGGCTGATCGATATCCGGCGCAATACCGCCGATTTGATTGGCAAGCAATGCCACCAACACCGTCGATAACGTCAGTGATTGAATGGGCTGCGTGAGTGCTACCAGGCCCAGGGCCGTCAGCGCCGCCACATCGTGCGTCCGTGCCGTCATAATGCTTATTGTAGCTTATTCGGCCGTCTATTCTTGCTTCAAGGGGCGCAGATATTGGCGTAACACCGTTGCTTTCTTGACTCCCAACACTTTTTCGAGCTCCCAGTCGCGCGCCTGCACAACGCCGCGCATGCTGCCGAAAGTACGGATAAGCTTCTTGCGCGTTACCGGTCCGATACCCGGCACATCATCGAGTACGCTCGCCGTCTGGCGCTTTACTTTTAGGGCAGAATGGTAGCTCACCGCGAAGCGGTGTGACTCGTCGCGGATACGCTGCAGCAGCTTCACCAAGTTCGTGCTGTGCGGCAGGCCGACGAGTAGAAAGTCTTCTGTCTCATCAACAAAACCACCGAGCTTGTGTAACGTTTTCTCGTCAAGCCGGACATTAGACCTTTCCTTCTGAATGACAATCTGCTCCTCGCGCTTCGCGAGGCCGATGAAAGGGATACTGTCCTGCCCTGCCTCGTCGCGGGCACGGATAGCAGCATCCAATTGGCCCTTGCCACCGTCGATCAGCACCAGATCCGGCATACCCCAACCTTTGATATGCTTCTCAGCTAGTCGGCGACGAATTGTCTCGTTCATATTGTAGAAGTCGTTGTTATGGTCCTTTTTCGTCTTAAACTTACGGTAGTCGCGCTTGCTGCTGACGCCGTTGCGGAACACCACCATGCTCGCCACCACATCCGTACCCTGCATGTGGCTGATGTCGTAGCCTTCGATACGCCGCGGCGCGTTCGACAAGCTTAACAAGTTAACTAATTCATTCAGGGCGTGGTCCTTACTGATATCCTGGAATTCTTTGTCGCTGAAAATTACTTGACGTGTTAAGTTTTGCAGCGCGAACAACTGGTTACGTAAGCGTGCTGCCAGCTCAAAATCCTCGGCTTTGGCTGCGGCTTTCATATCCTTTTCGATCTCTTTTTCAACCGATTTGCGTTTCCCCTCTATAACCGACATGAGCTTGCGCAAGTTCGCGCGGTAATCTTCCAGGCTCGTTTTGCCTTCTTCTAGTCCCGGGTCAAGACCGAGGTGATAGAAGAGAGTTGCGCGCTTCTGCCCCATGGTGCGATGGGTCGAAAACGGGAATACGCGGCGCAAGGACTTGAGTGCCTGCCGAATACCGTAGGCACTCAGGTACGGCCCGAAGTAGCGCGCACCGTCGTCGAGCGGCCGGCGCGTCGTCGTGACCATCGGGAAGTCGCTGTCGTAATCGATGCGAATATAGCTCATCGACTTGTCATCGCGGAGCAGGATATTGTAGCGCGGCATGTAGCGGCGGATCATTTCTGCCTCTAGAAATAGCGCTTCAATCTCGCTGTCTACCACCATCCAATCGGTATCGGTGATTTCTGCTACTAATAGCTCTGTTTTCGGGTCACGTGCCCGCGATTTCTGGAAGTACTGCCGGACCCGGTTACGTAAGACCGCGGCTTTGCCGACATAGATAATCTCGCCCTCGGAGTTTTTATGAAAATATACGCCCGGGCTCTTTGGCAAACGTTTTAGCTTCTCCGCCAATTCGCTGGTCATACGACTAAATTATAAGTTCATCGAGGTCGCAATCCTAGGCCGCCACCCGTTCAATGTAGACGATGGTATTTTCGAGTTGCACGCGCAGTCCAACTTCGTTCGCCATTGGCAAGAAGTAACGGCGCGCCTCGGCTGCGTAATCGCGTGCTTTTTCCGATTGGTTGTGAGCCATATTCGTAATGAGGTTATTGATCCTATCGTGAACCTTAATACGCATGGCAGGTAGGCCGACTCGCTTCTCGGCATCCATAATTGCACGATAAAAAACTTCCGGTACAAACGGTTCCGGTTTGGTCACGAGCTCGACAATCGCCGCGATACGCGGTGAAAACTCGCTCGCAATGTAGTCAAGCGTTATGTCGGAATCCTCAACAATATCGTGCAGAATTGTCGCTAATAATTCTTCCGGGTCGGTCACCCCTGCGACAATCTGCGCCATATGAACTTCTACAAGGTGCGTCCAATACGGCTGGTTTGGAATTGCAGATGCATTCCGCATCTCATCGCCGGCTTTAGTTGCAACCAATTTCCACGCCTTCTTCTCCAGTTCACGGTAGTCTTTAAAATTCATAACTAAATACTAGCAGGTGTAGCGCGACGGGTACATACTGTGCGTCGGATCGACTGGCAAGCTTTGCAGACAACGAATTGGCGATTGCACGACGGGTCGGCACAGTTGATTTGCTCACTCGTCTTGATGCCGCAGTGAACGCATTCACCAATATCTTTTGATTTATTACTGAAAGCGATTTTCATACGCTTGTCGAAGACGTAGCACTTGCCTTCCCAATGCCCTTCGTCGCCATACGCCTCACCGTACTTCACAATACCGCCATCAAGGTGATACACGTCCGTGAAGCCCTTGTGCTTCATGTATGCACTGAGATACTCGCAACGGATATCGCCGGTGCAGTATGTCAGAACCGGCTGGTCTTTCGGCAGCTCCTCAAGTGTTTTTTTGATATCTTTGAAGGTCTTGATTTTCGGTTTGATCGCATTTTTAAATGCACCGATTTCCGATTCATAATCGTTGCGCGCATCCAGAATCGGCACGTCGGGATGCTCTTCTATGAACCGATGCCAAGCCTCGGGCCGCAGCGGCGTGCCTTTGTCGAAAACGTCAAAATTTTCTTCTGGCGCGAGCGTTACCAATTCTTTGCGGACCTTGATGCTGAGCTTCGGGAAATCTTCGCGCGTACCATCGCTCCATTTATATTCGATACCCTTGAATTCGGGCGTTACGTTCATTTCGTGAATATACGCTTTCACGTCATCGATGTTGCCGCCGAGCGTGCCGTTAATACCGTGCCTCGAGATAATAATCCGTCCCCGCAGATTCAACCGCGTGCATAGCTCACGCTGCCAACGCATGGTCATCTGCGGATCCGCTACCGGCACAAACATGTAATAGAGGATAACCTTCTGCATAGTCGGCTATAGGTGTATTACGAACAGGATAAGGAGCAGGATACCGAGAATGACGAGGGCGATGACATTGGCGGCAATCAACGCCGATTGCGTCACTGGAGAAACCCGGGAACGTGTCTGGCGCCCGGACGATACCGGTTGAGGAGCAGGTGATGGCGCAGGCAAGACACTCTCCTCGGTAGGTTGGATGGCAGCCGGCAATGCACCCTGCGACATAGCCGGTTGGGCTGAAGTTGCGTCCTGGGCATGGCGTACCGGCTGGTCACGCAAACGCGGGTCGCGCTCGTAGCCCGTTTCTTTGATCATCATCTCTTCCGCTAGGACACGGCGAACATCACCGCCTCGCTTGGCTTCGGCCACAACGCGGCGCATACCACGCTCGCTGATAAGGTTCGTCTCGAATACATGGCGTACCGTTGCCGCACCAACAATAATTTCGTCAGCGGCCTTGGCTACCTCTTCACGCGTCATCGAAGCAACCGGTACTTCTTGCCTGAGCGGGGTTCTCTCGGGCAATAGCGAAATTTCCGGCGTATCGTAGACGTTCGAGCGTGGGCGCTCATACCGGTTAGCCATAGGAGTTACGAGCGGAGACGATGGAGCCGCTTCAAGCGGCATTTCATTCCGGAGCATCGGCACCCGCTCGGGAGCATCGGCAATATGCTGCGCGGCAAGCTGTTCCGGCGTGCGTACTGCCGGCACCGGGTCATTCATAGCCAATTCAGGTTTGAGCGGTTGTCTTTCTACGCCCTGCTGTCCGACGCTGGGGACGGCACGCATTTCTGGGCGCTCTGCTTGCGGAACGACGACGCGCTCCGGCATGCGTGCGGCAGCAGCGGCAACTTCTTGCGTCATCCGTTCGGTCGCGCGACGCAAATCCGCCTGCGCACGGACAAGCTGACGCAATTCCGTTTCCTTGGCTGCCAGCGTTCCATGGATAGCCCGGACTTCGCGCTCAAGCTTTTTCTGCACAGGCATCAGGCGCTGCTCGGTCTTAATTCGACCCCGGCGCTTGCCTAGGAGATACGCCGCAAAGCCAACGACGAGCGCCGTTCCGACCGGCACGGCGACCTCCTCTGCCGTCCTGGCGGCTTCTGCGGTTACTACCGGTACGGCCGTAGCCGGACGGTTGTACGTAACCTGCGGCGGCGGCTGGAAATTATAGGCGTAGGCGGCTGGCGGAACCGGCGGTTCATCGTGTCCCTCGCCATCGCTATCAGAAAGCTCGTAGGCGGCTGCAACGGGTTCTTCGCCGGGCCGGACTTCGAATAGCCGCTCCCTGCCCATATGCGGTGGCATATCTTCGTACGACAGGGTATGCGCCACGTCCGACTCATCCGCACCCGGCGCCGTTTCCACCATCGAGGGCTCGGCAACTGGCTGTTCTGCCGCAGTTTCCGCAGGAAGCCGCTCCGCTACCGTATCCGCGTATGCACCGGCTACTTCTTCGGCTACCTGGTCCGCTTCCGGAGCGTACTCCCGCGAAGTCTCCGCAAAGCTTTCTGTTGCAGCCTCGTCGACATCCGTCTCGTTGGCAGCAAGCTTCTCGCGGGTTTTGGCAAGGAAGGCGTCAACCGCTTCAGCTATAGTAGCCTCAGTTGACTCGGGTTCGGCTTCCTCGCGTTCTGTGGCAATATGCTGTTCGCGCTCGTCAAGATAGACCTCGGCAGCCTGGCGGCGCTCTTCAGGAGTCAGCTGCTCGAGTGCTACATTGTCGGGTTCTTTCTTTTCGCTGTGTTTCTCGTCCTTCTCTGCGCGGTTTTCCCGCTGCTTCTCGGCTTTGTCAGATTTCTCTTCATCGGGCTTAAGGTCGCTCGTAATCCGCTCGAGCAGCGGCGCGAACTTATCCGGTGCCGACCGCTTGGACTTTTCCGCTTCATGCTCCTTCGGCAGGCCGGCATCGTACCGGACGTCCGGCGTCTTGCCGCCGCGATGCTTTTTCTTTTTCTTGGAAGATTCTTGCCCGCCGTCGCCTTCCGGAGGCGGCGGAGAAGATTCCGCGTTAAACCTGCCTACTTCCATACGCTGTGCTCGCTACCGTTGCTTCCTGTGTATAAATCCTAAAAATCACGCTTGTCTTTTTTACGCTGTCATTATAAGATAGACATCTGTTATTAGCAATTAAACCGGAGGCGGCCAAAAAATGAGTTCGATGATTACAAGAGTCCACTACGCTGGCGCTCCGGCACTTGCCTAGATTCTCTTTGCTTTTTCTGCCGGTCTTCCGGCTGCAACGTAACACAATTATTACCTTTTAAACATGCTCGCCCCACGGAGAGGCGGGATATGAACACGACCACACAAACCCTCAAGTTCTATTGGCGCCATGCCTCACGTTACCCGCTCATCTTAGCCGGGCTATTTCTCAGCATACCGGCGACCGTTGCGGCAAGCACTTTCATCCCGCCGCTTATCATCGCCGACATCCTAAACCGCCTCGGCAGCCATTCGTACAACCCAAACGATCTATGGGGCAGCTTCGGTACATCTCTCATCGTCTACGCGGCAGTCATTATTGCGAGCGGCAGTATCGGATGGCGTGTCGTGGACACGCTCGCATGGTCAATGGAAGGTAAAGTCGAGCGCGACATCGCGCGCCGCGTCTTCAGCCACCTGATGTCCCAGAGTCCTGCTTTCCACGCCAACCGTTTCAGCGGCTCGCTCGTATCGCACACCAACAAGCTCATGGGCAGCTATATCCGCTTTGCTGACACGAGCGTCTTTAACGTCATACCCCTCCTATGGGGCCTAGTCTTCGCCGGCATCATCTTGAGCCAGCATTCGCCGCTCTATGCCGTCATACTTATCGTCTTCGCGGCCATCTACATGGTGTCGTCCGTCTTCGTGACAGCTCCGGCGCGGCGCATCGCCGCCAAACAGGCCGCAGCTGAGAGTGCCCAGACGGGCAACCTTGCCGACTCGGTGACGAATATTATGGCAATCAAGAGCTTCGCCCGGCAGGCATACGAAGAACACCGGTTCAGCACGGCTACCGACCGTACGCGCCGGCAGCTCATGCAGCTCATGCGCGTTACGCAGGTCCAGCAGATCTACTTCAGCCTGATGGCCAACGGCATGCAGGGATTATCGCTCGTCATCGCCGTTATCGGCGCGGCGAAGTTCCATGCGGACCTAGCCAGCGTCTTCCTGATTGCCAGCTACACCGGCTCCATCGCCAGTAACTTGTTCCAGTTCAGCAACAATGCGCTGCGCAACTACAACCGCTCGTTCGGCGATGCCGCCGACATGGTTGCCGTGCTCGCTATCGAACCGGAGATCAAGGACGTTAAACAGCCCGAGGCACCGCACATTAACCGCGGTGAGATCGTCTTCGACGGCGTTACATTCGCACACGACGGCTCAAATGATGCGCTATTCAAGAACCTCAACGTCAAAATAAAGGCCGGCGAGAAAGTCGGATTAGTTGGCCATTCCGGCTCAGGCAAGACGACATTCACCCGCCTGCTCCTGCGTTTTAGCGACGTGCAGGGGGGCCGCATCGTCATTGACGGCCAGAACATTAGCAAACTCAGACAGGATGACCTGCGTCGCCATGTGGCGTATGTGCCGCAGGAATCAATCCTCTTCCATCGTTCTTTACGTGAGAATATCGGCTACGGCAATCCCGACGCAACCGACGAAGAAATCGAAGCAATCGCCAAATTGGCACATGCCCACGACTTCATCGCGGTCTTGCCAGAGGGCTACAACACGCTCGTTGGCGAGCGCGGCATCAAGCTATCGGGCGGCCAACGCCAACGCATCGCTATTGCCCGCGCCATGCTGAAGAACGCGCCAATTCTCGTACTCGACGAAGCCACCGCATCGCTCGACTCGGAAAGCGAGGCTCTCATTCAGGATGCGCTGTGGAAGCTCATGCAAGGGCGAACAGCCATCGTCGTTGCCCACCGCCTGAGCACCATCCAGAAGATGGACCGCATCATCGTCATGGATGATGGTAAGATCATCGAACAGGGCACGCACAAAGAGCTGCTGCGCAAAGGCGGCCAGTATGCCAACCTCTGGGCACGGCAGTCAGGCGGATTCATCGAAGAGTAGTAACGGGACACCCAGGCGCGGCCCTTTTGCTAAGGCAAAATGACCTCCAGGCCCCTGGCTTCCCGTCCGCGCCTCGCGGCATACAGCCGCGTTTGCTTGCAACGAAGCGGCGATGCTCTCCCTAAGGCAACAGCGCGTCCAAAGAAAAAGCCCTGCATCCGCAGGGCTTTTTTACTGAGTAGAAGGCTACTTCTTTTCGGGGTCGTGACCCTGAGACTTGTCTTCCTTCTCGAGCTTGCCGCCCGGACGAATCTCGCCGGCCTGCGTGCCTTCCTCGGCAGTACTCTCGTGCTCAGCTGGCACTTCCTCCGCTTCTTCGGCCGTCGCTTCACCGGCGGCGGCTTCGTTAGCAGCCTGCAGGGCGCTCGGCTCAAAGACCGTTGCGAGCACTTGAGTCGGTTCGTCGGCAATGGTCACGCCTTTCGGCACCCGTAGATCGGCAACGGTTACCTGGTCACCCACGTCGACAAGCTTTTCACCGTCAAAGGTCAGTTCATCAGGCAGATCGTTCGGCAGCGCTTCGACAGCTACCTCGGTCAACTGCTCCAGAACAATCAGCCCTGCGCGTTCAGCCGGGCTGGCTTCGTTACCTTCGGCAAAGACGGCGCGAACCGGTACTTCGGCCTCCACCTTCTGGTTCTTATCAACCGCATTGAAGACGATGTGGGTCAGCCGGTTCTTCTTCGGTTCAAACATCACGTCTTTGATAAGCGCGGTATACGTGCGCTTGCCGGCGACGAGGTTGACCGGATGGTGCTTACCGGCGCGTTGGTAGACACGGTACATAGCCAGGTAGGGTGCCTGGACGATAATCGATTCCTTGCCGTGGTCATGGATGACCGCTGGTACGTTGCCGGCCGCCCGTACACGCTTCACGGCTTTGCCCGTAATATCACGCGGATCAAGCTCCAGACTAATGGTATTGTCAGGCATACATTCCTCTCACTTCCGTTCAATTACTACATCCAGTATACCATCTGTCACTGGACGCTAACAGGAAAACCCGTTAGGATACAAAGATGTTCAATGTAACGCAAATCATCGAAAGCGGCGGGTTGCTGCTCATCGCGCTCATCATCTTTGCCGAGTCGGGCATGATGGTAGGTTTCTTCTTCCCGGGCGACACGCTACTGTTCAGTGCCGGCATCCTAGCCGCCGCCGGCAGGTTGCCGCTCGTTGAGGCCGTGTGCGTTATTGCGGCAGCAGCCATTCTCGGCGATAACGTCGGCTACCACATCGGCAAGCACTTCGGCCGGCGCCTCTTCACCAAGCCGGATAGCATCATATTCCGCAAGGAGTATATCGAGCGCGCCGAACGGTTCTACGAGAAATATGGCAGCAAGACCATGCTGCTTGCCCACTTTGTGCCAGTCGTACGAACGTTCGTACCAGTCACCGCAGGCGCGGGCAATATGCCGCTGGAAAAGTACATGCTCTACGATGCAATTGGCGACATCGCCTGGGCGCTACTGGTCACCCTTGCCGGCTACTTCATCGGTAGCCGTATTCCGGGCATCGAGAACTATATCGATCCCATCCTGATCCTCATCGTTGTCGTTTCACTCGGGCCGACGCTCTACCATATAGCAAGAGACCCGAAGATCCGCTCCGCTCTAAAACGGCGCTTCACGCGGCACGAATAAGTAGCATCACAGAAGGTGTTTTAGATATTGGCCGGTATACGACTTAGTGTTTTTTGCAACTTGCTCCGGAGTGCCCTCCGCAACCACGCTGCCGCCGCCGGCGCCGCCTTCGGGGCCCATATCGATCAGCCAATCGGCGTTTTTGATGACGTCGAGGTTGTGTTCGATGACGATGATACTGTTCCCGGCATTCACGAGCGCGTGCAGCATGTGCAGCAGCTTGTCCACGTCCGCCATGTGCAGCCCCGTCGTCGGCTCGTCCAAAATGTAGAGCGTACGGCCGGTGGCGCGGCGCGACAGCTCGCTCGACAGTTTAATGCGTTGCGCTTCGCCGCCCGATAGGGTCGTTGCTGGTTGGCCCAGGCCGATGTAGCCGAGGCCGACATCTACAAGCGTCTGCAGCTTGTTGGCGATCGACGGGATGTTCTCAAAGAACTCGAGCGCCTGCTCGCACGTCATGTCCAACACGTCACTGATCGTCTTGCCTTTGTAGTGGATCTCGAGCGCTTCACGATTGTAGCGCTTGCCATGGCAGACTTCGCACGGTACATAGACGTCCGGCAAGAAGTGCATCTCGATCTTGATAATACCGTCGCCGGTGCAATTTTCGCAGCGGCCGCCTTTGACGTTGAAGCTAAATCGCCCCGCAGAGTATCCGCGCAGTTTTGCCTCGGGAGTATTCGCGAACAATTCACGGATCGGGGTAAATAAACCGGTATAGGTCGCGGGGTTGGACCGCGGCGTGCGGCCAATGGGCGACTGGTCGATAATGATCGCCTTGTCGAGCTGCTTGATGCCTTCGATGTCATCGTGCCGGCCAGGGGCAGTATTGGCACGGTGCAGTTGCGCTAGCAGCTCCTTCGCCAGAATATCGTTGATTAAGCTCGATTTACCGGAACCACTGACACCGCTCACCACCACGAGCTGGCCGAGCGGGAGACGCACATCGATGTTCTTGAGATTGTTCTCGCGGGCGCCGCGAATGACCAACTCCTTGCCGTTGCCTGGACGGCGCTTCTTCGGCACGGCGATTTCTTTCTTGCCCGCCAGATACTGTGCCGTGATGCTTTCGGCAATCTTCGCAACTTCATCTGGCGCACCGGCCGCCACAACATAGCCGCCGTGCACACCGGCGCCCGGGCCGATATCCAGCAAATAGTCGGCGGTACGAATGGTCTCTTCGTCGTGTTCGACCACAATTACCGTATTGCCGAGGTCGCGCAAATGCTTGAGCGTGGCGATAAGCCGCCCGTTGTCTCGCTGATGCAGGCCGATCGACGGCTCATCGAGCACATACAGCACGCCCATCAGTCCCGAACCAATCTGCGTTGCCAGGCGAATGCGCTGCGCTTCGCCGCCCGACAGAGTCGTAGCGCTGCGCAGTAATGTCAGATAATTGAGGCCGACATCCACAAGAAATTGCAGCCGCGCGCTGATTTCCTTGAGGATAAGCCGCGCGATCTTCTGTTCTTTTTCATTGAGATGGAGCCCATTGAACCAAGCATGGGCATCATCGATCGACTGGTCGCAGACATCCATTATCGACTTGCCATTCACCGTTACCGCTAATACTTCCGGTTTCAGCCGCTTGCCTTTACAGGCGTAACACGCCTTCTCCACCATGAATTTCTCAATGTCGCGGCGCATGAAGTCGCTATCGGTCTCGCGATGGCGCCGCTCGAGGTTCGGCACGACACCCTCATAGGTCGTCGTAAATGAACGCCCGCCGCCAAGCGGAATACGATACGCCTCACTGCCCGTACCGTACATGATGCGGTCGATGTCTTCTTGCTTCAGCTCGCCCGTCGGCACATGCAAGCTAAAGCCGTAACGGTCAGCGACGGCTTGCAATTTCTTCATGTACCAGGCGTCAGCATGGAACCGATTGAACGGGCGGATCGCGCCTTCGGCAATAGTCAGCCGGCCGTTCGGGATAACCAATTCCGGATCGACTTCAAGCCGCGAGCCGAGACCGGTACACACCGGGCAGGCGCCGTGCGGACTGTTGAAGCTGAATGTACGGGGCTCTAGCTCCGGAATAGCTACATCCGGGTGATCCGGGCAGGCATACATGAGGCTGTAGTTCGTCAGCTCGTTAGTATCGGCATTCAGGATATTGAGACGACCCTCCGCCACATCAAGCCCCTGCTCAACAGACTGAGCCAGCCGCGTTCGACTCTCGTCGTTGTTGACAAGCCGGTCGACAACAACTTCAATCGTATGACGATAATTCTTGTCAAGCACAGGAAACTCGTCGAGCGCGTATACGACGCCATCCACCCGCACGCGGGCAAAACCGGCACGCGTGTATTCGCCCGGAATGTGCTCAAACGCGCCTTTTTTATCGATGACGACCGGCGCAAGCATCATCAAACGGGCGCCGCCTGGCAATGCCGCTACTTGCTCGATAATATTCGCCACCGTCTGTCGCACGACCGGTTGTCCGTCGATCGGACAATGCAGTACACCGATGCGCGCGAATAATAGGCGCAAGTAGTCATAAATCTCGGTGACAGTAGCAACGGTACTGCGCGGATTACGACTGGTCGACTTCTGATCTATGGAGATGGCCGGGCTTAACCCGTCAATCTGGTCGACATCGGGCTTCTCCATGATGCCGAGAAATTGCCGCGCGTACGAGCTGAGACTCTCCACATAGCGGCGCTGGCCTTCGGCGTAAATCGTATCAAAGGCCAAGGACGACTTGCCCGACCCCGACAAGCCAGTGATGACCACGAGCTTACCACGCGGAATGGACACATCGATATTCTTGAGGTTGTGCTCCCGCGCCCCCTTTACCACAATATTGTCAGCCATAAGCTGTCCTATTATACGCCGTAAGCAAGATTTTTTCCAGGCTGCAGCGGTAGCGCTGGCAGAGTCAAGCATAAGCATCTGCAAAATATTATTGCGCTTATACAAACTACATAGTATAATCCGGCTTAAGTTTACTTTATTTGGTGAGGACCGGCTATGGTGGCATTCTTATTGCTTGGCCAGATTCCTGGTACGGACTGGCAGATCGACTTTCAACACTGGCTGTATGGCATGGTATTGCTCGTCGTGTTCTTACTACTGTATGCCCTCCACCGCAAACAGGTTGGCCGGACGATGGCTATCCTACTGGCAATTCGTCTGAGCGTGCTGCAGACGGAACTGCGCCCGCGCGCGTAACCAACTCTCCGTAACGAAGCAATTCCTCGAGTAGATGGCGCTGATGCGCCGTGAGGTTGCGCGTTTGCGCAAGCTGTTCAATGCGCGCCCTGTATGCCGTATAACGACTTTTCTCGCCGCCGCCTGTCAGGCGCGTCCGGCAAAAGGCTTCCCACGCGCTCCGTTCAGCGACAGTTAGTAACTCAGCGTAGTTGCGGGCCTTATAAAGCGGCAGGAGGATATTGAGCCGCGTGTCCTGGAACGATCCAGCAAACTGATCCAGCATCTCCGGTGCCTGGGCATGCAAATCCTCAGTACGTCTGCGGTCGACATCATTCATAAAGCCGTCATACAGTTGGCCGTCTACCGTCTGTTCGTCGGTAACGAGCTGCCCCTGCTGCAGCCGGGATGCAGACGCGGCCATTGCCTCCTGCGCTGCTGCCGCAAAGTCCGGGCGAGCCCGCAGCTTGCGGAGGTTCGCTTCTGCCGCTTCCATAGTAAGCCGTAGCCGCTCCTGACTGGCAGTATCGAGTACTTGTAACGGCGCCACCGCAGGACAACGGTTGTAATGTAGTACTTTTACGGGAACGCGCGGCTGCGGATCGTCGCGCGGATGCCAGGCCAAAGCCCGCTTAAGCTCCGCCACGCTCTTCCCGGCCCACCCGTCTGGATCCTCGCGCAGGTCGTAGACAATCGCACCCTGCCCGTTTTCATAGTCTGCTAACTTTATCGCCACGGTCGTCTTCTCGTGTTCGGCTGGATACGAACCCGAGGTGTAAACAAACGGTTCACCGTTACCGGTAAATGCCGCAGCTTTCTTTTTATCGCGCATCTCGAGCAGGAATTGGAACAGCTTAGGCTGCTTATCGCGGATAAGCCGCGCGACAGCGATAGTCGCCGCTACATCACTGCCGGCATCGTGGGCATTCGCATGATCCAGCCCATTGAGCGATGTCAAGAGCTCCAGGCGATTGCTCGGCTTGCCATCCGGTGCAAACGGCCACTTGATGCCCTCAGGCCGGAGCGCCCGTGTCATCCGCACGACGTCGAGCAAATCCCACTTCGAGCACCCGTTGCACCATTGCCACCGATACGGATCATAAAAATTGCGGTAATTCAAAAACCGCATGAAGCCGTCGTCGAAGCGGACCGAGTTGAATCCGAGAAATATCGTGTCCGGGGTCACGATCGTTTCATAAAATTGCCGCAAGAATGCCGCTTCGGTGATGCCATGCTCGAGCGTCTGCTGAGGGGTAATACCGGTGACAAGCACTGCATCCGGATCGGGAAGGACATCCGGAGCCAAGCGGATCAAGAGGTTTATTGGCTCGCCAATCGGCCGCAAATCCATATCGGTCCGTTGGCCCGCGAACTGCACAATACGCGCTGACTTCGGGTCGAAGCCGCTCGTCTCAAGATCGTAGAAGAAAAATCCAGCCGCCATAGCGTATTAGCTTAGTCTAACACGCTAATGCCTGTACGTATTCTAAACGCGCCTATCAGTATTCAAGGCTCGCGCCGTTCGGAAACACGATACGTTGGTCGGCGCCGATACCCTGGCGAATAAGTTCGTGCATAATGCCATTCTTCCGCATGATGTCGCGCAGACGCTGTACAGCCTCTTCGTTGGTGAAATCCGTACGGGCGGCAAAATGTTCAATTTGGCTGCCGCGCACAATGAATGTGTCTCCGTCCCGCTCAACCGTCCACGCAGCGTTGGAAGGCGCCAGCGTATGTACCGGCACAGTCGCGGCAGGCTTCTTATGCTTGCTTGGACGCTTCCGAGCCTGGACGGTCGCGTCTTTCACGGCAAAGAGCAGATTCTGGAGACCGGTACCGGACTGCGCCGAGATGGCGTACAGCGGCACATTGCGCGGCACAACATTACGCAGCCTGGTCATCAAATCGTCGATAATCTCTTCGTCCAGACCCTCAACCTTAGTGAGGGCGATAATCTGGGGACGCTCGAGTAAGTTAGCACTATAGGAACGCAATTCGTTGGCTACCGTTGCGTATGCCTGCACGATGTCGTCGCCGTACGCATCGATCAGGTGCAAGATAACAGCCGTACGCTCAATGTGCCGCAAAAACTCGTGGCCGAGTCCCTTGCCCTCGTGAGCGCCTTCAATAAGACCGGGGATGTCAGCGAACAGCAGGCTCGTACCGCCGATGTCGACGACGCCAAGGTTGGGCGTAATGGTCGTGAAGGGATAGTCGGCTATTTCCGGACGTGCCGCTGAAACTCGCGACAAAAGCGTCGATTTGCCCGCGTTCGGAAGTCCCACTAAGCCGACATCCGCAATCATTTTCAACTCCAACTGCAGCGAGTGCGCTTCACCGGGCTCGCCTTTCTCGGCGAACTTGGGTGCCTGACGCGTGCTGCTCACAAAGTGCGCGTTGCCAAAACCGCCGCGGCCGCCCTGCGCAACAATCGCCTGCTGGCCGTCTTCGGTCAGATCGGCGAGAACCTTGCCACCGCCAGTGGTCGCCATCGCCCCAACCGGGACCTCGACAATCAGATCCGCGCCGTTCTTGCCATGCTTGCGCTGCTTGCCGCCATCTTGGCCGCGTTCAGCGCGCAGCTCCTTCTCGAAACGGAAGCGCGCGAGCGTATTCTCGTTGCGGCTCGCCACGAATACGACGTTGCCGCCGCGGCCGCCGTCGCCGCCGTCAGGGCCGCCTTTGGCAATAAACTTCTCCCGTCGAAAGCTCATATGGCCGTCGCCGCCGTCGCCGGCTACGGCCGTCACCTCGACTTTATCGATAAAATGCATCAGCTACAGTATAACAAACAGATCACACGGATCAGTAAATATACAGGTATTGGGCCGCCTGGGCAGCAGATACCGTACTATATGTCGGGTCGTACCGCACCGGATACCAGGTATTCTCACCGTTCACGTTCATTTCGGAAATATTGATACTCCCATCAGGGTTAACCCCTTCAACGAACACGACATGTCCATAGCCGTAGGTACTGGTAACCGCCGCGGCGTGCGTGCGCGGCGTACGTCCAGTCGACATACCAAGACGCTGAGCGTTGTAGTACCACTGCGAAGCGTTGCCGAGCAGTGGCATCGTCGGGCGTCCCGTCTGCGCCCAGCGGTAGGCAACCCACCAGGTACAGTTCCACTTGGCGTACATATTGTACGTACCGGCCGCCCCTGCAAAATAACCCGAGTAACTCGCGTACGACGGCTCCGGCATCGTCCCGCCCGGAATAATAATCTGCTCGCCGGGCACCAGGCCCTTCAGCTCGGCGTCATTGTCGGCTACGATCAAGTCCTGGCTTGTAGCGTAGGCCTGGGCAAGCGACTGCGCCGTATCGCCTTTTTTAACGGTATATACGATTCCGTCGACCGGCGGGATGAGGAGGGCCTTGCCGACAGAGAGGTCGGCATAATACGACAAGCCGTTCGACCACCGGATGCTGTTCGCGCTGACACCGAACTTGGACGCCACGCTATCCACCGTATCGCCGGACTGCGTAACGTACGTCTTGATATCCTTGTTCGATACGAACGCCGATCCGACGACTTGCGATTTCGCCACGGCTGCACCTTGGCTGATAACGCCGCTTTGCGACTGCACCTTTTCGGCAAGCGCCTGGCCGTTGACTTCCGGCGCTTCCATCATGTGCGTCATATTTGCCACGGTTGCCGCAATATCAACCGCTGCGACTTGATCCACGGGGGCCGTTGCCGCCTGCGCGCTATTCTCGGTCGCTAATGATGACGTACTACCGGTGGCCTGGACGGGGTTTAAAACGACTACTCCGACAATAACGCCTAACAGCGCAACATTGAACAAAACGAGTCCGATGCGGACGGCACGCCGGCGCAACGTTTTCTTGAGGAGCCTCATTCTGAGACGCTGCAATAGACCGCCCAATGAAAATAACCTGAAAGCTGTGGAGCGCGGTCGCGCTGTACTGCGAGGAATCGCGTTACTAATATATGGCTCCTTTGGCCACCCGATACGAGATCGGAGGGACGAACATGATCAACTGCCCGCCATTACCATACGATGTGAAAGTATAGCGCAGAAAACAATGCCAAGAAGTCGCGCTATGGTTGCTATTGTAGCAAAAATGCACGAAACGGCAATTCCTACCCCTGTTTTCCCTTATTGGGACTGGCTGCAAAGCTTGTGGCAATACTTACTGACATTGGCGTTATGTTCGTCCAGCGTATGCGCAAAATGCGTCACACCGTCGTCGCCGGCTACAAAATACAGCCAATCAGTGTTTGCCGGATGGGCAACCGCCTGCAGGGAGCTATCGCTGACATTGCTAATCGGTCCGGGCGGCAAACCCTTATGAAGCAGCGTGTTGTACGGTGAGTCATATGTCAGGCTTGGCGATACTCCGTCGTGGATAGCGCCGTAATACGCCGTTACGTCCGAACCGAGCTCCATACCTATCTGCAGGCGCTTCAGGAATACTTGCGCCGCCTGGTTGCGATCGTTCTGGCCTGGCACTTCCTGCTCAACTATCGACGCCAGCGTTACCCCCTGATATACGCTCAGCCCATGCGCTGCAAAACCAGTACGAACATCAGTCGTCAGATGTTGTTGCATCTCGGCTAGCGATTCTCCTATGATCACCCGCGGATTGGTTGTGGAAGTTTTCTGAAACGTGTCGGGATAGAGAAAACCCTCCAGGGTCGCGCCGGGTGGATTGTCAGCAAGCGCAGGATACGAGGCACGATACTGGTCGGGCTTCAAAGCAGCGTCCACGTCTGCCGCCTTGAAGCCGGCCTTAATGAACGCCTGCCGGATCTGATCGAGCCGCTGCGCGGGCAGGATAGTGATAAGGTCGGTAGCTACCTGACCATTGACGATCGCTTCGGCTATTTGCGCCGTGCTCTCGCTCGGGCTAAAGCTATATGTGCCGGCCTGCAGCCGTTCGCGATCATTGTGGATACTCACATACCATTCAAATGCCGTGCCACTCCGAATCAACCCGGCCCCTGACAGCTGACTTGATATCTGGGTCAGTGTCGAACCGCTAACAATCGTCACCGCATGTTTCTGGGTGCTTGTGCTTACCGGCCGCAGATTGGCCGCATACCACCACTGCACAGCCAGCACGCCGACGGCAACGACCGCAATAAAAGCTGCCAGGAGAATTAATACTCGCCTGGGAAAGCGTCTGGACCGTGCCATGTATTTATACGTACTCATGTAGATAGTCCTCTAGTATATACGTCGCCGCCAGCGCGTCTATGTCCTCTTTCGCATACGGTCTGCCGCGAGCACGCAGCTCTTCCTCTGCCCGGACAGAAGTTACCGCCTCATCCTGCCAGCTCACGGGCAACGACAATTCTTCCTGCAGCACCGCGCCGAATGTCCGTACAGCCTCGGTTTGCGCCGTATCCTGCCCTTGCATATTCCGCGGTAGCCCAATGACCAGCCGCGCGACTTCTTCGCGTTCACAGAACTCGCGTATTGACTCAACCACCTTTTCGTCACGTACAACCGCGCCCGCGGGTACGGGCAAGCGTGCCCGCATATCCGCCAGAGCCAGGCCAATGCGCACCGATCCCACGTCAAGCGCCAGAATTTTCCCGCTCGTCACGGACAGGGCCATCTACTTGGCTCCGCTGACAGTCACCTGCACTTTGCTTGCGTTTGACGGTACCGTGCTGACCCAGAACGGGCTCAACTGCACTTCCACCTTAGTCACCCCGGGAATATTGCCGATAAGCGACTGTACATCGCCTGCCTTCTTACCGGCAATCTCTTTCTTGATCTCATTCGTATTGATGTCCGGCCCCACAAGCGCAGCCGCCTGCAAAGATACCTGCTCGCTGCCCTGGCTCGTATTGAGCACCCCTATCTTGGCCTTCGACAAGCCGTCATCGAGAATACTTTGGCTGGAAGCATCGATTTGCGCATTAATAGCATTCTTGATGAGCGTCACCAGATCTGCTTGCTTTGCGCCATACATGGTGTATGTCACAGCTTGCGTGACTGTCACATTTGCCGCTTGGTCACCGACGTTATTCGAGGTTGTGACGGCAGGGCTAGAGGCACTGAAGGTGGCAGGTAACGGATACATACCGTCTCCTTGCAGCGTCTGCTCAAGACTCGCTTTGATGGCATTCGTATCCTGGGCCGCTAGTTTCTGCGTCGCGCTGTCGATATCCGCTTGAGCCACCACTTGGATGATATTATCCGTGCCGCCGCTCGCCGAACCATTCGCATTGACATCAGACCGTCCCGCTACGGTAAAGGTCGCGTTGTCGACGTTGTACTTGGCGCCGGCGTTCTGCGCCGTTATAGCGACGCTCCCTGAAACATACTTGTAACAGCTGTGCACGGGGTCGGGACCTGTTGGCGAGAATGACGCACTCGACTGCGTAATGAACGTCAAGCCATTCGTGCTTACGCCCGTTCCAGCCGGGACGTTATTTGGAAAACCAAAACCTCCAATACATGTCGTCATGGTAACCGTACCGGCTGCTATATCACCGGTATTCTTCTGTCCCGTCGTCGCGACCTGCTGGCTCGTCGTTTTCTGCTGCTGTTCGGCCTTGGCGGGCACAATATGCTTTGACGCGTCGAGCGCCTGCGCGGCCGTATCGAGCGTCACATTGAAGTTCGCATTGACGGTACTAGCATTCGTCGAGATTGCGACAGACGCCTTTGGCAGCACGACAGCCGCCAAGACAAGGCCCGCGACTAACGCGGCGAGCAAAAGCACTGCCAGGACAAGACGCAAACGAAACCTGTTGAAGTTCGGCACGGCAAGCTTACGGTTCTTCTTCGACTTGACCTCGGCGGCTGGCGTCTCATCATCAGCCCCCTCCGCATCATCATCGGGTAAATCGAGCGTCTCGACGCCATCCGCAGGAGCCGCTACGGCCGCGCCGCTCAGTTCGCCGATCGGTTTGTTACCGGCCTTTTGCGCCGGGAAGCTGTCTTCGTTGTCTTCGTCGATCGCCTCATCCGCGGCGTCGCTATTATCAGCGGGCTCTTCAACGGTAGGTACCTCCGGCTTCGACTGTGGCGTCGCTGCAACATGCAAGCCCACCGCAGCCGCAAGCGGCATAAGGTTCGGCTCGGTCGTGATAAGCACAATATGCTTCTTCGCCGCTTCCGCCGTCCGTTTGAGCAGTTTCATATTCACGATGCTCTGGAAAACGCTTGCGCGCTTCGGCAAAACCAGAGCGACAATCTTGGCATTGCTTGCGCGAACTTTATCGATGATCGCTGTTATCTCATCGTCAATATCAACGTAGATAGTGTCTTTCGTATTTGCAGTCATAATTTATACCCGTAGCATTCTATCAATTTTCTCACGAATCGTCGCTGAACCGCCGCCGCGGAATTGCAGCGTATCGGCACCGACACGCAACAGTCCCATAGCGGTAATAAACGTATGGTCGGTCACTTTACCCGTCGTATCGGTGATTCCCACGACCTGTTCCGGTCGGATACGCCGTACTGCCGGCTTACGGGTAAACGGTAGCGCACGATACCAGTCAGTCTCTTCGAGCATAGATACAAGCAGGTCGAGGCTAGAGCCGCCGCCGCAGAGATACATCCGGTAGGGCAGGTGGTCGAGCTTCGTAAACTCGCCGAGCGCCAATTCTACGCCGCTTACCCACACGTCAGCCGTACGACGCAGCGCGTCTTCGATGGCCGGCGCCTTGGAACGCGGCACCTTATCGCTCGATAAGCCAAGCTTCAACTCTTCTGCCTGCTCAAAGCTGACGTTCAACTCGCGCTCAATAGAACGCGTATACGCGCGGCCGCCGATGCCGAACATCTTCGTCCCCTGCACGCCGCCGTCGTTCACGACCGCGATATCCGTCGTACCGCCACCTACGTCCATCAATATAGCACTCAAGTTAGCGTCCGTGCGGTCACCGATGACAGAACGTGCGACGGCGAACGGTTCTGCCGCCACCGCCATAAGATCCAGGTCCAGCTCCTGGGCAGTACGTTCAAGCGCTCCAATGTGGATCATCGGCGCAAATGCCGTATACAGCTGCACGACCACATCTTTGCCCTGGAAGCCGATCGGGTTGTTCACTGGATAGCCATCTATCTCAATGCTCACCAGCGCGCTGTTCACCAGCCGTACTTCTACCGACTTGCCACCTAGCTCCATGGCTAATTGCCGCTTGGCCTTGGCCTCTGCCCGCTCCTGAACTACCTGGATAATGCGTTCCATCTCGGTAACGTCGAGCGGCTTATCCGGCACCTTGCGGGCCACACGAATAGTCGTTGTCGTGCCCTTCACCAGCTCGCCGGCGATGCCAATGATAGCGCGTCGCACACTCACGCCCGCCTGCTGTTCAGCTTCATTCAGAGCGTCATCGCAATTCGCCACGACACCGGCAATATCGGATATCGCGCCAGCTTGCATATCGGTCAATTGCTGATGAGCCCGTCCCACTCCAATGATCTCGATACTTGTATTATCATCGGCAATCTTACCTACAAGCGCCTTGACGAATTCCGTCCCGATATCGAGAGCTACGATATATTCGTCGCTCGGCGCTTTGGAGGATTTGGTCTTGGAGAGTGCCGATTTAGCGCTTGCGAGAACTGTCTTGGAAGCCTTTTGGGCTATCTCGCGCCCGCGCGACTTCAACAAATCAAGCTTAGGCATATGCAATTTATTCTAGCACAGGCGGCCTGGACAAAATCTTAGTCGGCACGAAATATGCGCTATGATGAAAGTAACGTAATACAAGAAGGGGTTCGTCATGGATGAAATGATGGTCGTAACGACAAACGATTTACCGGGATATGAGGTTGTAGAGGTGTACGGCGAGGTATTCGGGCTGATTGTACGCAGCCGCAACGTCTTCAGTAACTTCGGTGCGAGCTTGCGCACTATCGTTGGCGGCGAGGTTGGCGGCTATACCAAGATGCTGACCAAAAGCCGCAACCAGGCCATGGAGCGCCTGCGCCAGGCAGCAGCCGAGAAAGGCGCCAATGCCGTCCTGATGATGCGTTTCGACAGCGGCGATATCGGCCAGGTTATGAACGAGGTTGCAGCCTATGGCACGGCCGTCAAAGTCGTTAAAAAGAAATAACCACCTCTTTACCTGTACCGGTACATCTGCAATATATATCCTATTACCATAATATTGACAATATAGGTACATTGTAGTACTATCCTCTCATTCAGCTGCCTGATGGCTCTGAATGCAAGCGTTCTGCATCTCACAATCATTGTCTCGTTTTGTCCCTGTGCTCTAAGCACAAAGGAGAACTGCCTTGAGTCATCCATATATCCCTGGCTACATCCAGTACCCCGCGATTCCTGGCGACCAAGAAGACGCTCAGGCAACTGATTACTACGAAGACGACAGTTTCGACGATTCGGGGGACGATTACTCAAGTAGAGTAAGGCAGCGCCCGCAGAGCCCAAAGCTCCGCCATCACCGCCAACCCCGAGCCTCAGAGAACAAACGTCAGCGCTGGTAAATAACTAGCACACAGAACGCTTCCCAGGGGAAGAGAACAAGAAAGAAATACGCCGAGCAGCATCTGCTCTTTGCTTCACCGCAAATCCCGTATATTTAATCTTCTCTCTTCTCCTGGCCCTTTCCCAAGCCCGCGAATACTCGCGGTTTTAGGAAGCGGCCACAGAGTCAGAGCTTACTGCAATACAGCTTTTATTCTTCGCACGCCAGCGCTCGAAGATTCTTCTTTGAGGATCTTGAAATGTTTACCGCCTTCACTGAGGGCGCCCGTGTGCGTCACATGTGGGCCGCCGCAGATCTCGCGGCTGAAGTACTCGCCGTCGGGGTCGCCGACCGTGTAGACCTTCACCATTTCGCCGTACTTATCGCCGAAGGCGCCCGAGACGCCTTTAGACAGCGCTTCCTTCGTATGCTCCTCGCGCCAGCTGACCGGCCAATCTTTGGCAATTTGCTCGTTCACGATCTTTTCGACTTCGCCGATCTGTTCCGGCGTCATCTTCTCCGGGTGAGAGAAATCGAAGCGTGTGCGTTCCGGCGTAATATTGCTGCCGCGTTGGATGACGTGTCTGCCCAGTACATTCTTGAGCGCCTGGTACATCAGGTGCGTCGCCGTGTGGTATTTCGTCGCGATCTCGCTATGGTCGGCCAGGCCGCCCTTGAACACGCCTTTCGCCGCAGTCTGCGATCGCTCCCGCTGCTCGGCCATCAGACGGTCAAACTCCCTATCGGCATCCGGCGCAACTTCAACGCCCTGTTTAAACGCTTCTTCCTTTGTCAGCTCTACGGGGAAGCCGTACGTGTCATATAGCTTGAATAGGGCATCCCCGCCAACCGGTCCTTGCGCCAACTTGCCGAACTCGTGTAACCCTTTGCGTAATGTCTGGCGGAAGAGTTTTTCCTCGCGTACCAACACCTCTACTACCTTATCGCGATTGGCGGCTACTTCCGGATAGTCATCGTGGTAAAGGTCAGCAATAATCGGCACGATTTGCTCCAGGAAGTTCTGCTCGACGCCTAGATCGAATGCGAAACGGATAGCGCGGCGTACCAGCCGGCGCATCACGTATCCCTGAGTCTTGTTGCTCGGCACGACACCGTCCACCGCCAGGAACGTCGCCACGCGCAGGTGGTCGGCGATGACGCGCATACTCTCGGTATGACTCTCGTAGTTCTTACCGGAAATTTCCTCGAGCTTCTGAACGATTGGCCACATCAAGCTAATACGAAAGACATCCGGGTTGTCGATGGCAGCCGCCGCGATACGCTCCAGGCCGGAACCGTGGTCAATATTTTGCTTCGCCAGCGGCTCGAACCTGCCTTCGGCAACTTTGCGGTACGTCATAAAGACATTGTTGCCGATTTCCATGAAGCGGCCGCAATCACAGTTCGGATGGCAATGCGGACCCCACTTGGGATCATGCGGTATGCCGAAATCAAAGAACATTTCTGAGTCCGGGCCACACGGATCACCAACCGGCGTAGTGGCAAGACCGGTCTTGCCACGGTTCCACCAGTTCTTGGAATCGTCATAATAGAAGATGTGCTCGCCGGGCTTGATACCGCGCTGGTAGCCGTTTTCCTCGCTACCTATTTCAGCGATTTCAGCCGTGACGCCGCGTTTTTTAAACTCATTCTGCCATGTTTCGGCAGCTTCAGTATCTTGCGGAATACCAGCTTCGGCATCTCCAATAAAACACGATGTGTATAGCCTATTCGGATCAAGGCCTACTACATCTGTCAGGAACTCGAACATCCAGATAATTTGATCTTTCTTGGTGTAATCGCCGAGGCTCCAGTTGCCAAGCATCTCAAAAAAGGTCGTGTGACGGTTATCCCCGATGTCTTCGATGTCTTGGGCGCGAAATGAAGGCTGGGAATCGGCCAGCCGCGTACCCCCTGGATGCTCTTGGCCGAGCAAGTACGGTATGAGCGGCTGCATGCCGGAGCCGGTGAACAGCGTTGTCGGGTCGTTCTGCGGCACCAGTGAAGCCCGCGGGATAATGGTATGCCCGCGTTTCTTGAAAAAGTCTAGGTATGTGCTCCGGATCTGTTGTGCGTCCATAAGTGTCTCAATTTATTACAACACAGGCCGGCAGATTGGCCCGCTACTTGCAGCTATTTGCGAAGCTATTATAACAGATGCCTCAGGATGGTCTGGGTGGCGCGCTCGGCGGTATCTTATCCTTGCGATACTTTTCGACATCACGCTCAAGCTTCTTGCGAATGGAGACAAGTTGACTCCTGCGTCCGAACCAGTAGACCGGGAACATACACAGCAGGGCCACTACGGCCGGTATCCACAGCACCACAATTTTCTGCGTGGTTATGACAGTATTTTTAGAGCTGACATCGGCCACAGAGTCGCGGTTCTCCGTCGCCGCCCCGTTAGACACCGCGACGAGCGTCAGGAAGGCCGTGGCGCCGTGCACATCAGTTGCCTGGACCGTTACCTTGAATACACCCGCAGTCGTATAGGTATGGCTAATGTTAACCGCACCCGGTAGCGCCTGGCTCATCAGCGTATTCTTCGTGGCATCCCCCCAGCTGATGCTGAACGCGTAGGGGCCGTTGCCGCCGGACAGCAGTAACGGCCAACTGAGTTCGGTGCCGACATCGGCCGCTCGGCGACCGTAGGTACTAGTGAGCGTTATCAGCTCCCCGAACGGGCCGAGAGTCGAGTTATTGTACGTAACTGTTATCGTGTTAGAATCCGGACCGGTCTGCCCGATCGCGTCGTAGACTTTTGCGGTAAGGTCGTTCTGCCCGCTAAACAGGCTAACTTGTATGCTGAAGCTGCCGTCCGTGCACATCACGGCGCCCACCATGACGTTGTTATCGTACACTTCTACGAGCAGATCTTTCGGGCAAATGCCGCCCACCGTCACTGGGGATGATGTAAAGGCGGTACCGCTAGCCGGCAACGTAACAGTGGCACCTTGCGTTGGCGGCGGCTGTACTTTGGTCGCCGACAAGCCATACGAGTTCGCGCCGGGCGGCGGGGTCGGCAACGGGGTAATAGCAGATACCGTAGGGGCCGCAAATACCATCGCGCATAGACCGCAGAGGGCACTCAGCAGTAAAACGTTCCGGATATCTTTTCTGGCCAGCATTGCCTTTCGTCCACCTCACCTTCACCTTACCCGCTAGAGGCCGCGGGGCGGCGCAGGTCTACCTACGCCCCATCAGCCTGTTATTTCCTCCGTATGGGTTTGCCGTACAGCATATGGCGAATCTTGCGTACCGCCCACCAGACAGCCAGTGTAAGCAGGAATATGAAGGCGAAGAACGCGCCGATAAACCACCACGGCAAGTACCAGAACGACGTCGTCCCGGACAGCTGCCGCGTAGGGTTGCCGTTCTGCCCATAGAATATGCTCATGGTCGCGGTATAGCGGCCCGGCAATAGCCCGGGTGAGGTACAGACATTGGATGTCCCTTCCGAACCATTGATAACGACACTTTGCTTTTCGCTCTGGATACAAGTAGTAAACACCCGGGACTGGCCTAGCAGTACCAGCGACGAGTTGGCGTTGATATTGCTGATCTGGATTGGCTTGTTCCCGAACATATAGTTCATGATGATACCGCCACTCGGCGATTCAGCTACGTTACCGTTGTTCTTCAAGGTGTATGCCATCTGCTGCGGCATATGAGTAGCGATATTGACGTAGTTGCCACCAGTGGTGCCCTCATTCGACTGATAAGCGCCAAACCGCTGTAATTGTAGATCTTCATGCGCGAGGCCGGAGACGGTTACGAACATGAGCGTCACGCCGGAGGCGTTCAGGCTGACGTTGCCGCCATTGCCCGCTGTGGCAGAGTATTCTATAGCGCTATAGTAGCTACCCGCACCCAGGTTGGCCGGGATCTTGACGCTATACGATACCTGCCGCGTCTGGCTGGCCGGCACGACTATGGAGTCCGGGATAGTTATGTATGGCTTCAGGGACCAGGTGGTCTGCGGCGCGTTCTTGTCAAGCATCAGCTTCGGAGTACCGCTGCCGTCCAGGAATGTAAAATCAACGACATGTATGGCTACTTGCAGGTCGGCATGGCTATCGAGGTTGCCGATAGACAGTTTATCGTTGACGCTTTTGCCGGGGTCAATCGCCAGGTTCTTCCGCGGGGTGATGCTCAGGCCGGTAGACGAGTAGCTAGCGGCGGAAGCGGACGTACCGTAGAATACGGCACCTAATACCATTACAACAATGCTCAGCGAGCACAGGATGCGTTTCATAAACACTACTTACCCTCTGTCTTCTTTAATGTTAAGCATATTGTAGCATCAGAACCGGCCGCTACATATGAATGTTAACGTTGTTGTATATACACCAGCAGGAAGGTTATCGGCCGAGTTTACCAAATAGCTTATGGTATACCGCCTCCCTAGACTGACATGAGGAGCGGAAGCCACAACCGTGCCATCCTGGTATTCATACTCATTCGGGATAGCGTAGTCGGGGCCCAACTGGAAGCCGGAGTCCGGCGCGCCATCAGGGTTGAGGCCCACGAGCGGTGAAGTATTTGCCACGAGGTTGATGCCGAACTGGTTCGTGCCCGGCACGCTAACTGTTGGTATACCGAGAGCCGGTATACTGTGCGTTCCGGCAAAGAGCGTCGGCCCGTTCACGGTCACCACGTAGCCGTTCGTCGCGTTGGTACTTACCGCTATCTGCGATTGCGCTGTCAGCGGCTGCGTGGACAGCAGCTCGCCCAGGTCCGAGTAGTTGCCCCCGCTATCATCCAGGCAGTCACTAGACACTTGCTGCGCCAAGCAAAAGATCAGCATCGGCGGCACTTGGGTCTCTACCGTAATACCCGGTTCCGCCTGCGATACGACCGAGCCAAGGTCGATGAGCGTACCCGAGGCGTCCGTACTGGCATAATCGCTCAGCCGGATCGCAAACGACTGCGAGGTATCCGAAGGATTGACGATGCCCGTGAACGTGTACGTCGAGGTCTCGCTGCCCACTACCGCGGGCGGTCGTGACAGCAGCAAATGACTTGCCGACAGCGTCGTGAGGCTGAAGCCCGTCTCGCCTGTCTGCGCGCTCAGCGTTGCGCCGGATACATCCAGACCCGCGGGCGCGACACACGGGTCGGTCGGGATCGGGTCGTAGCAGAACAGCATATCAAGCGAGCCGACCGCCGTCAGGCTATTGTACTGTAGCGTGATGGTATAAGTAGTGGTTACGCCCGGCTCGCTATTGTTGATCAGCAGACTACGGTCTATGAATCGCGTCACCGCCGCCGACTGCCCGCTGCACAGGATCAGCATCAGCAGCAACGACACGGTAGCTTCCAGCTGCGCCATCCGATGCCCGTGAGTCAACTTTATGAGTACCCACATGATACGTACCATTGTAGAGCATGCGCTCGGATCTTATAGCAAATAGCCCGGAATATACCCCGGGCTATTTATACCAATGTACTGTACGCGTTACTGCAATCGCGGCTTAGTACTCTGGGGCTGCGAGGTAGTTGATCTTGGTCGTGTAGATACCTGCAGGGGTGGTCGCGGCGATGTCAGCCACGTAGCGCATCTTACCTGTCGCGCAGTCCACGACCTGTGTATTTTCGGACGCGATCGGTACCGGAGTGGTATTCGCACTCGCATTGAAAGCGAATTGCGCAGCACTAGTAAGCGCACCGGATGCGTGGCCATAACTGGGCGTCGCACTCAGCGGAGACAAGGTCGGGTCATGCCAATAGTCAATGGGGTCACTCGTATGAGACGCCACCTCGGTCACGAAGGCTGGGTCAAGCGCATCGGCATCAGTGTCAATACCTAAGCCGAATTGCTCCGTACCAGCGAGAGGAGCCACTGAAGCATCCGAGTTGGGATTGTCACTCAGGGGTGCAATAGCATTATTTTCTGTGTTGTGCAGTGTAGCACCCGAGAAGTACACCGTGCCGCCATTCGCGGAGTTGCTAGAGAGCCGCCAGTAAGAGAATCCATCGTACGGCTGCGCGGTTGATAGCGAGTTCTCCAGGGTAGGATCACCCAGAGCAATCGTGTTTGCGGCAGCAGAGGAACCAGGCACGGCGGGCAGAATAGATTCACATTGGCCGTGCGGGTGTCCTAAGACGGCCTCGGTCAGTGTATCGGGGTCGACAGTGCCAACCGAAAAGTCCATCGTTTCTAGGACCTTCGTCTGAATCTCGATGGAGTTGTTCATGACGTTTGCAACTGTCACGCCGCCGTCGATAACGTTTTGGTTACAGGTCGTTGTACCGGAGCTCGCATCATAGGTAGTATGGTCAGCGTCACAGTGGTTAGCTGTGTCAGGGTAAGCGTCCCTAAAGTTCTGGAGAACATCGCTGTTATAGTCGTTAATCTTGACAAAGAATGCGCCGCTGCCGGGGTTGGTAATGTAATTGGTAGCCGACGCGAAGAAGACGACCTTTATCGGCTCACCGGCTGTCGGCGAAACGCCGGTAGCATTGGTAAGCGTGATGAAGTTGTTCTTACCGGTATGGGGATTAGAGCTATCTTCCAAATTGGAGGCAGTCATAGACCAACCGGATGACGCCACGCCATTGAGATAAATCTCAAAGTCAGTGCCTTCAGCCGGACTTGACGTTACGACATTCAAGTCGCTATGGGATGAGTCATCATTCCTAGGCGGCCCGACGGCATCGTCGCCAGGAGCCTGACATTCACCGGCCGCTCCAACGCAGTACTGAAAGGTAAAAGCCTTGACTGGCACACCGGTTGCCGTGCTATCCGTACTTGTCTTGAAGGTGAAGGTTTCGCCGGTCTTCTGGCCGTTCGCACCGCTTCCCGGAGGAGCGTAAAGACCGTTACCTGACCCGTCCAGGTAGTCCCATCCTGGCGACGAGCTGGAGAGCAGCAAGGTGCGCTCCGTCAGCGGGTTGAGCGCGTCTGCCATCGTCACCCCAGGCAGGATTGCCCCTGCGGCGAGGATCGACACCATTGTAACAGCCGCGGAAAACGCAGCTGCACGACCAACCGCTTCCTTTAGCTTTTGTTTGTACATTTGTTTTGTCTCCTTTTTATGTGCAGTTTGTATGACCGGAGTTTAGCATAAGCAAATCAGCCACACAAGCATTATGTAAGAAGTTTTAGTACGTAAATCGCCTGTTATCCACAGGCACCACCAACCCACTATGTGACTACGGAGCTCGCGGCTAGAAGCCAGGGATAAAGCATAGTACAATGGCCGTAAGCATAAGCTTGCTTATAAACACGAGACGACTATGGATCCAGCGAAACAGCAACCGCCTGCAGGCACTCCTGCCGACCAAGCACCGGCGAGCGAGCCGGTCCCGCCCAAGGACGCCCTAGAAAAGACAAACGAACAGCTTGCCAGCGAGCAGGCTATAGATGCAACTTCGCCGGATGGCACTCCGAAAGTCGACGAAAAGCCACGTAAGGCGCCGGGCCCGCTCAAGAAGATATTCAAAAAAGTTGATGTCTACCTATTCGCGTTCCTACTGGCCGTAGTGGCGGTTGGCGCCTTCATCCTTATCAGCTACCTCAACAGCCAACATGGCCCCAAGGAGCCCACGCTTAACACCGAGCCGCTGACACCAGACGCGCTCAAGGCCCTCGCTAATTCCAGCGCTAGTGTCGGCAGTTCCGCCCAGACGCTGACCGTGCAGGGCAACGCGATCTTCTCTAACCAAGTGCTTATCCGGGGCACGCTGGGTGTAGCCGGCGCTATCCAGTCTGGCGTCAGCATTACGGCACCAAGCATCACCGCAACTGCAAGCGCTAACCTGGCAAATACTCAGGTCAATAGCCTGCAAGTCGCCGCCGGCGCTACCGTCCAGGGCCCAACCAGCCTGACAGACCTCACCGTCTCCGGCAAGAGTACCTTCGGACAGCCTATGACCGCCTCGCAGATTACGGTTACGAACCTCATCCTGAGCGGCAACGCTGTGGTGCAGGTCCCCAACCACCTGGCCTTTACCGGCCCGACACCGCACCGCACCGCATTCGACCCCGCGGTACTTGGTGCCGGCGGAACGGTGAACATCAACGGCTCGGACACGTCCGGCACGGTCAACATCAACAGCGGCAACAGTCCGATTGCCGGCTGCTTCGTATCGATTACGTTCGCACAGCCGTTCGCCAAAATTCCGCGCGTCATCATCGGCCCGGTGAACGCTGCCGCCGGAAAGTTGGAGTACTACGCCACCGTGACAACGACGGGCATGAGCATCTGTACTGACAACGCGGCAACCCCCAACCAAGTCTTCGCGTTCAACTACTTCATCGCTAGCTAGATAGGTTCCGGTGATAGCCGGTATCGTTTTCTAAGCACACCCCACTATCGTACAGAGAGGTTTTACCGTGCTAGGAACTTGGCCCGATAATCTTCTCTATACCGTCAAGCGTATCCTCGCGCGTGTGATGTTCGCCTGGGATACCGCTCATTTTCTCCATTACGTTGAACTGCTGGCTGAAATATTGGATGAGCTTTTTCGCGTTGTTGTAGTCATCGCGGTCTTCGTTGCTCAGCTCGCTTTCGCCGATAATGGCGATGATGCCCTTGAGCGACTCATATTTCTGCAGGATCGACTGCACGCGGACGTAGAGCTGGTAGTGGCGCTTGCCCACGATTTCTTCCACGAGCAGGCTGGAGCTCGATTTGCCGATATCGACCGCCGGGCGGATACCCTGGGCGGCCACGTTGCGCGACAGGACGATAGTGCTGTCTAGCTCGTGCTGGATCATCTGCACGGCGGGGTCCGTCAAGTCATCTGCCGGCACGTAGACAGTTTGCAGCGCGGTGATCGAACCATGTTCGTTCGAGGCTAGACGATCCTGCAGCGATTTGACATCCCGGAAGATTGTCGGCTGGTACCCGCCTTCCGCAGGAGTCTGGTCGATAGTTGTCGAGACTTCGTTCTTGGCCTGAATATACCGGTACATGTTGTCAGCAAATAATAGGATGTCTTTCTTGAGGTCATCGCGAAAATGCTCAGCCAGGGTGATGGCGCTCAGGGCAATCAGCGAACGCTGCACGGGGTTCTCGTTCATTTGTCCGAAGAACATGCAAGTGTTTTTCAGCAGGTCGTTCTCCTCGAGCGTCTTGTAAAGCTCGTGTCCCTCGCGAATGCGCTCGCCGATGCCGGCAAAGATACTCAGCGCTCCGGCGCCCGTAGCGACGTTGTTGATGATCTCCATCGTCAATACGGTCTTGCCGACACCGGCGCCGCCGATAATGCCGATCTTGCGGCCTTTGACGAAGGGGGTGAAGAAATCCAGCACCTTGACGCCCGTCTCGAGAATTTCATCCGGACGGTTCTTGAGCGAGGTCTCCTGGAAGTTGGGTCTGAAGATAGTGCGACGCTCCATCTTAGCCAATACATCATCGGGTAGCTGCGGCTTGCCATCTATCGGACGTCCCAGCGCGTCCCATACCCGACCTACCATGTCCATGCCAACCGGAATCTCAAGGCTGTGCCCGCTCGGAGTAACTAGGTCGCCTGTTTTGGTAATTCGCGAACCGCCGATGTTTAGGCACACGGCGGTATCGCCATGCTCGATGGTACTCACGATCAGGGGCGTCTTGTCAGCGTTATTGACATAGACCATGTCGTTCAGCTTGGGCAGGTTCTCGTCAAACTGGACTTTGATAACCAGGCCCTTGATAACACGAACGACGCCCTGGCCTTTAGGTACTTTAGCCGTGTTCATCATTCACCCTCTCCCGCCGCACGTATTTGCTTCAGACCGGCTAGACTTTCCTTAAGGCGCACATCGACTAAGGCCCGCTTCGCACGGTTGTACTGCTTGCCCAGATCTTCAGCCACTTCAACGGACCGTTCCTTGGCGGCTGTCATTGCCCGGAAGCGGCTCGCCAGTTGCGCCAGTCTGCTATCGTAGATAAACTGTGCGAGCGTCAAGCGCAGGACCGATGATTCAAGCTCGGCCGCGACCGCGTAGGCGCTCGGCTCGAAGATGTGGTTCTTCTCGGTTATTGCATCGTCGCCCACCTCGCTCAGGTTCGCGATGTGCGCTTTGGCCGACACCACGTCGCCAAGATCCATATCGACCACTTCCTGTTGGGAAAGGGAAATATAGTTCTGGTAGAAAATCCGGCTGCGGCTGTATTTTTTGATTTCATGGATTAGCGGATCGACGTTGATAAAGTCGGCCTTCGGGATGTCAAAATAAATCTTGTAGGGGATCTTGTACTGATTGAGCTGCTGCAACCCGTGATGCCCGATGACGATAACGTCGTGCTCGTCAGGCTTATAGTACTGGCGGAAACGCTTGATCAGGCGCTGGTCGATATCGCCGCTCAACCCGGCACGCGAAGTGATAAGAATCAGCACTTCTTTGGAGGAAGGCGTTTCATCTTCGCCGCGGCCAAAGTTAAAGACCGCGTCGACGCGGATCGTTTTATAGATGTCCCACACCTCCTTGAAGAACTGGTTGCTGATAAGGACCCTCGACTTCGTCTGCATGATCTTCATGCTCGACATACTTTCAAAAGCACTTGTCAGGCTGACCATGCTGCGCATAGTGCGTTCTTCGGCCTGGATCTCGAGCGGACGCCTCACTTCTTGGCCTCCTGAGCGGCGGCCGGGGTTGGAGCAGCCTTATCGGTAGGTTTAGACGGCGCTGGAGCAGCCAGGTCAGTCGGTTTGGGCGGCGACGGCTTCGCGTTGCTGGTCGTAACCTTTGCCTTTAGCTCGTCACGCAGCGCGTCAAAGTTGCTTTGGTCATCCTTCTCAACGACCTTAGCGCTGTAGTCCTTGACTAACTGCTTCATGGCGGCAATATCGATCTTGTCGTCAGGGGCGGCGTTGAGGATGATATCCAATATGAACTGCTGATCTATCAGGCTATAGACTTCGCCGATCGACTGCGTCATGGCTACGAACAGATTTTTACCCTTGTCGTAATCAGCTTGCGACTCGGGGGACAGCTCGGTACCAAAGTGAGCGTATTCTTCCGCCTGCTGGTAGCCGGCTAGCGTTTTGCTGAGCGCCGACGCCAGTTTCTTCTGACGCTTGTTCTGGCCGACGCCGCCGACACGCGTAACGCTGAGGCCCGTGCTAATAGCGGGACGCATCGTGTCTTTGAAGACGCCCATGTCAAGAATCCACTGCCCATCGGTCATCGACATGACGTTCGTTGGCAGATAGGCGGTAATGTCCCCGGATGGGGCGTAGACGATAGGCAAGATGGTCTGGCTCGCGTGGTTGCGCTCCAGGCGACCCGCCCGCTCCACCAGCGACGAGTGCGTGTAGAACATATCGCCGGGGTAGCTGTCGCGGCCCGGGCTAACGCCCGCTAGCAATGAAATCTCGCGGTACGCCTGAGCGTGATTGGTCAGGTCGTCGTAGATAATCAGCGTATCCATGCCGAGTTCTTGCCAAAAGTACTCGCCGTGCGCCGCCCCGATATAGGGCGCCAGATAGGTAGACACTAATGATTCGAACATGTTCGTCACGATAACAATGGCCTTGTGCATGGCGCCGTTCTTTTCGAGGCGGTCTATCAGCTGCGCCACGTCGCGCTGGCGTTTGGCAATCAAAACATAGATGACCGTGATATCGGTATTCTTCTGGTTAATCGCTATCTGGGTAGTCAGGGCTGTCTTGCCCACCTTGCCATCGCCCAATACGGCCATGCGCTGGCCGCGCACGAGCGAGAACTCGATATCGAGTAGGGTTATACCTGTTTCCAATTGCGAATCCAGGAGCTGCCGCTCGTAGAGCATGGGAGCATCATGGAACACATCCCAGGTCTTGTCCGGCGTGATTTCCCCTTTCCCATCAATAGGGTTGCCGAAAATATTCACCACCCGGCCGATAAATCCTTTGCCGACTTTAGTCAGCAACTCGTCATGCTGTACGACGCATACCATGCCGACCTCCAGTACGGCCGTATTCAGCTGCATGACGATAACATAGTCTTCGAACACGTGATGCACGTACCCGCGGCTGCCATCCTCGAAACGGATAATCGCATGAATATTGATCGGCTGGAGACCGCGGATTTTCACTAAGAAAGCATCTATGCCGATGATCTCGCCAACCAGGCGTCCCTCCGCCACCAGTTTTTCGAACATGCTGTCCCGCACTAGATCAGCCCCTCGATATCACGGACTAATATATCCGTCTTGGATTGGAACAGGGAGCGCATGCTCAGGTCGTACACATGCGTCGGCGTCCGTACATAAACGCCCCCGATGAGCGCCGGCTGGAGGCCGACTTCGATAAGCGCGAGCGGTTGTATCTCCTGGCGGATCCAGGCGACAAGCGCCGCCTTACTCTGCGGGTCAATAGCGGTAGAGAAAGTCAGATGAACAACCGGCGCTTTCTCTTTGAAGAGCTTGAGCTGGTGCCGGCATGCGGCGCGCTGATCGTCATCGGCCAGGTCTATCTGGTTCGCCGTCAGAAACTCGTCCAGGTTGTCGCTGATAGCAGGCAGCCGGTAGCCAGCCGCTCCAGCGCCGCGGACCTTCTGCGATTCTAGGTCGGCATCCACGGCCTCTATCTCGCGTAACAGCCGCGCCATGTCAACCTTACTAGTCAGCGTGGGCGGTAACGTTATACTCGGCACCGGCTGGCTCATAGCCGCATGTCCTCTATCATTGCCTGCTTCTTGGCCTCCATCTGCGCGATGATGTATGGCAGCTGTGCCTTGATATCGAACTGGTCGCCCAGTACCTCCATCAGATAGTGCTCCACGATTCTAGCCATGTTTTCTTCGTAGGCCTTCAGGATGGCCGCTTCCCGTTCGGCCGCTTTTTGCTGCAATGCTTCCGATAGCGCCTGACGCTGCTCCGCAACCGTCTCGGTGCTTTGTTGCAGCGCGCTGAGCGCTGTCTGCTGCGCCGCTTGCATCGCCCGGTCATAGGTGGCAATCTGCTCATTGAGCTTGCCCCCCATCTCTTTCTTCGTGAAGTCCGTCAGCTGCGTAATAGTCGACGCCAGATCCTGCCTGAGCGATTGCGCGTCCTCATTGATAATACCCTCGAAGCGCAGGATACCTCGGTTACGCAATTCGGCGCGGAACTCATCACTGAACAGATGGTCTACATCCTCGGCGGCCATTGCTACATAATCCGCCTTGGTCGCATGCTGCGGCTGCGGCTTTTGCGGCTGTTTGTGCCCCTTGCCGGTTGCTAGAAGCGCTACGATCACCGCTAATAACCCTATGGCGACCGTCACCACCAACGCTAACGTCATATCATCCCCACCCGTGAGCACCTCATCATAACTTTAGTAGTAAATATACCGCAAATAGGCCAACAGTTAAAACCAGAACGCTGCTCAAGATAATCGTAATCAGCCCACGGAAGATGGATCCTTTCGACAACGGGTTGCGACCGATAGAGACCAGGCTGTTGCGGACACCGGAATAGAGAATCACCATGGCAATAATAAGACTGGCTCCCGTAATGCCAATACTCAGGTACGTTCGGAGCGGGCCGATTGGTTTCTCGGCAATGGCCTGCCCTAGACGCTGGAGCACCTTTGGCAAGTCCACCTTCGTACTGAGTTCATCAGGATTGTGCCCGATATGAATGGCAACCGGTATAAGGCCGAGCCTGACCGCTTGGGTGCTGCCGTCGCTGCGCTTCAGCTGCTCTGTGCCTAAATCTACAGATGTAGTGTCAAAGGAAGCCGCCGCCCGTCCAAGCACCGTTACGCCGGTTGTGCCGGCGTCCATAGCTACTCCGTCAACAGCGGATACCGTCAGGTAATCCCCCGCCCGGATTGGACCCGCTTGGTTACTAACGAGGACATTATAGGTACCCGATGTGGCTACGTACACTTCGTTGTGCAAACCTGCGCCCGAGATAGTAAATAGCAGCGTATTAGGATCAACGGTGACGCCGTACATATCGGCCACCTTTTTCTGGCTGACCGCCATGACGGTGTTCGTGCTGCCGTCAACCAACTGCACTATCGTGCCGTTTTGTAACGGGCTTACTGCGGCATAGCCCTGCACGCTTCCCTGTGTGGCGTCTTTCGTATCAGCACTGACGTGTGCAGGTGACAGAAAAGTAGCGGCAAGCAGAACACCGCTACCGAAGACTACTAGCGCACGTACAACCGAAGTAGTCAGGATCATCCGGCTCGTGTGTAGGATAACTCGTGTTCGCATGGTCCCCTCTTGCTGACAGGATGCTGGTAGTTTTTCTGTCGATGGTCACGTTCTATTGTAATACACCTTTCATTCCGGTGAAAAGCAAGCGATGTACTGGATACGCAACAAAACCCCGGGCAAGGCATCTCAATTCATAGTACTACTTGACCTTTATGATGTTTTATGATATTTTATTGCCGTATTCGTCTAGTGAGGATGAATAAGTTGTTTTAGTCTAAGGAGTTACGCATGTCGTCGATACCAGGAGCCCTGTCCTGCTGTCTTGGTTGCCTGTGGTTGCTAGCAATCTTAGGATTCCTGTATGGCTTACTAGGAATGTTCTACAATTGGCGACTAAAGACCCGCCGAAGGTGGCCACTCCAGCGTACAGCGGCCATCGCAGGGGCAATTGTCACAGCACTGTATATCGTACTCGTTATCCTGGGCGCGTCAGCCTAGCACAAGAGAGGAACCTATGGATCCACGAATTCTCAGATTCATTGAGAAGCCCGATGAGATTATTGGCAATGCCTCAGCAGTCTGCTGCACCCTTGTTTTCCGAAAGGATTTCGACGGAGCAAAGTGGGCGCAAATCCATTGCATTCTTGGGGAAAGTCATGTCGTATATAATACGACATATGATGTTGCTCATGAAGTTGTAGCCTGGCTCCAAGAAACCGGCAAGGACCTAGAGGCCTTCAAAACCTACCGAGATAACGACACGCACCCCAATGACGTCGGCCATGTCTGGATAGTATTCGATAATCTCAACTCATTGCAGCTGATGGAATGGGTGGCCCTGGGGTTTACCCACGGAATTTACTGCAATATCAGACGGGATGAGCTTATCAATAGTGGAAGACTAGACAAATTATTCAAGAAACCGTAATGCACCCTCGATGAATACGCCCGCCGCATGAGGTTGGAATAAGAAAAGTTTGCCGGCAATCTTGCTAGCAGTAAAATCTCTTTTCTTTATCTCCTATCCTCGTGCGGCAGCTTCATGTTTATACAACTATGCCGCCGCCAAGCACTCGCTCATCATCGTATACCACCAGTGATTGGCCAGGCGTAACTGCCCGGACTTCCTCCGTAAGGGTAACTTCTGCTTTATTGTTCTTTAGGTCTATTAATCCGTGTACGAGAGGGGCGCGGTAGCGAAATCGCATCTGGTACTGCTTACTCGGCTCAGGAGCATCGTTTATCCAACGCAGTGCCGTAAGGGCGGCCGTCTTATGCCACAATCGCTCATCCTGCAAGTCGGTCGTCACGTACACCTCATTCTTTGTCATATCTTTGCCAATAACGTAATACGGCAAACCGCCGCCGACATCGAGACCGTGCCGCTGCCCGATGGTGTAGAAGATTGCCCCGTCGTGCTCGCCGATTTCCCGCCCATTTTGGTCGATAATAGCCCCACGCAGCTGTTCGCCGAGCTCATGGAGGAGGAACTCTTTGATACCGACTTTGCCGACAAAGCAAATGCCCTGGCTGTCTTTCTTCTCGGCAGTCGGCAGACCGAACTTCCGCGCCGCCGCGCGCACATCTGCTTTCGTCTTGAATTCGCCGATCGGCATCAGCGCATGCCGCAGCGCCCCTTCTGTCACCCGGTACAGAAAATACGTCTGATCTTTATCCTGATTTTTAGCAGTGAGTAACTGGCCATCCTGGATGCGAGCATAATGACCGGTAGCGATCATATCCGCACCGTCAGCCAAGGCGGCTTCCAGGAAGAGCTTGAACTTCACTTCCTGATTGCACATAACATCCGGGTTAGGCGTCAGGCCGCGCCGGTAACCGTCGAGCATGTAGTCGACAACCTTCTGCCGGTATTCCGCCTGGAAATCATACAGTCTGAAAGGAATACCCAGGTGTACGGCGACGCGCTTGGCATCCTGATAATCTTCCTTCCAGGGGCAACGCATGCCGGGCAAATCCTGGCTCCAGTTCTTCATGTAGACACCAGTGACATCGTAGCCCTGATCGCGAAGCACCGCGGCAGTAACCGACGAGTCAACGCCGCCGGACATCCCGACAAATACTTTAATATTCTTCGCCATATCCGTACTATTTTAGCAAATATCTCCTGCTTCCTCCAGATCTACTGTCGCTTTATCTACTGCGGCAGTAGACACTGGACTTATAATAGATACTATGGTGAACATGTCAGATTTCCTACATTCTCTGTCCCACGTATTGCGGCACCCTGCCTGGCGGAACCGTCGGCGGCCATTTACGTATGCCGCAATAGGTGACAGCACCGTCGAGGGCGTGGGCGCCTCCAAGCCGGCAAAAGCGTACGCGGGTATTCTGTACGCTATTATCAAGCAGAACTTCAAGCACGCAACGTACTACAACTTCGGTGTCAGCGGAGCGCGGGCCATCGACGTGCTTGAGGGGCAGACCGAGCAAGCGGTCGCCGTACGGCCTGACCTCATCACGCTGTCGGTAGGCGCAAACGACATCGTGCGCCGCACGTCGCTCGAGGCATTCCGCGCCTCCTTAACGGCGCTCATTGAGCGGCTCCAAGCAGAAACGGAAGCGATAATCGTCATTACCAACGTCCCTAATTTCTCCCGGCTGCGCTCGGTACCGCGCCTGCTAAAACCGGTAGCGCGGCGACGCATTGAACGATTCAACGCTGCCATCCTGGACATCGCCCATGCCCACAACCTAATCTACATTGATACATTCCAGACAAGTACGGTGTTCGCGCACAACTACCCCGAGGCTGTAGCCGGCGATAATTTCCACCCCTCGGATTTCGGCTACGCCCTGTGGGCTAGTACGATTGCCGCGGCCATTCAGGATAAGCTGACCCTGCTTAAATTGGGCAATTACCGTCCCGCATCCAACTAGGATCGTGCCTACGACTGCTCGCGGCCCTCTTCGATAGCATGCCGGATGGCGTATAGTTCGTGCCGTCGGCCCAACCAGAAGGCGACGAGCAGCAGCGGGATGATCAGCAGTAGAAATGGCCACGGAAAGCCTAGTCTATTAATGCCGGGGGCGATAGTAGTCGACGAGTTGCCATTCACCGAACCGCTGATCTTGCCATTGGCAACGCCTACCACCTGCAAGTAAGCTGACACGTTGTTAGCATCCGTTGCCTTCACCAGCACCGTATACACGCCGGACTGCGTGTAGGTGTGATCCACCGTAACGACTCCCGGAAACGCGACGCTTTTCAGCTGCACCCCGCTGCCATCGCCCCAGTCGACGCTGAGTGCATAGGGCCCCGTACCGCCGCTAAGCGTGAAGGGCCAGGACAAGACGCTGCCCGGGTTAGCGCCGCGGCGCGCATAGTTGCTCGTCAAGGTAATACACGGACCGAAGGCGACGAATTGCGCATCATTGAAGGTAACGCTCACGACATTCGAATCCGGCCCTTGCTGATCGAGCGAGTCATACACACGAGCGACCAGGTCGTTCTGGCCGCTGAAGAGATCAACCTTCAGCGTATAGCTGCCGCTGTTACATACCGTCGAGCCCGTAAATACGTTGTTCGAGAAGATCTTTACTAACAACCCCGTCTGGCATAAACCGCTCACCGTGATGGGCGTGCTCGTAAACACTTGGCCGTTCCCCGGTACGCCGATCGTCGCGGCCACGGACGGCGGCGGGCTCGGCACGGTCGCTTCTAAGCCCGTCGGCCCGGACTGCGGATTCTGAGAAGATCCCAGCGCCTCTATGCCTGGCGCCCACACCACTACACAGAGGGCAACGGTTATGGCCAGGTATACGGCTATGGAACGTTTCATGGCAACTCGCGGCTTTCTGCTTCCACCTACTAGCGGTACGGCCACGATACCCTAACGACGACCGGCCTTCTGGAGAATGCGGCGGTTATAGGCGCGCACCAATTTGGGAAGACCAAAGATACAGAGCAGGATGAACACGATAGCAGCGACGGCCGCTATGACCAAGCCGATCGGTACAACGTAGAATGTCGTTGTCCCGCTGACGAGCTGCCCATTCGTCCCGTAGCCAAAATTACCCACCAGGGTATAGGCCCCAAAAGCTCCCACCTTGTCCAAGTTGACCGTAAAGCGCCGTATGCTGTCAGGCAGCACGTTACCGCGCGGCGTATCGCTATTGATCTCGTACGTTGCCAGCTGCTTATTGCCGCTCTTCAGAATAACCTTGCCAAACGGCTGTTCTTGGACGTCGCCGTCGTTTCTGAAACGGGCCATCGCCGAGAGCTTGCTACTCGACGTAAAGATAACCCGCGGGCTTCCCCCGTCTTGGGATACGTCGAAACTAGCAAGCTGCACGTCTTCCTTGTAGGTTCCCGGCACGCGAACGAGAATAAGCGAACCGACGCTCGCGGAAAGCATGACGTTGCTATCGCCGCTTCCCGAAACAGGCGCGAACCGGACCGCTCCGTAGTAACCACCGCCCGTAGTGCCTTTTGGAATGGTGATCGATACCTTCACCACCTTTTCTTCACCGGCTTGTAGCGTAACATTACCCGTCGGCGCAACGAACTGCTTCAGGCTATGACCGGGAACTGTTTGGCCTGGGTCGAGCAGTAGCGCCGGCGTACCGTTCTCGTTATTGCCGGCCGTAAAGTCGTTGACAATCGCCTGCAGCGTCACCGGAGTCCCCGTGACGTTTTGGACGTACAGCTCGACAACCTGCGTGTCGCCGGGGTTCATCGTCAAGTTTGTCGCTACCGGCGATACCTTCAGGCCGTCACTGCCAGTAGACGTACTGGCCGCGAACGCCAGCGGAACACACAGGGAAGCTACTCCCAATAGACTTATCAGAAGACTGATGAACGGTGCAAGCATATGCCGGACCATGGTTGTTTCCCTCATTATCTGACCTCATACTAACAAACCATTAGAAATTTGCCAAACAGACATAGGTGAGTGTAGTAGCATACACCCCCGGCGCTTGGCCTTTAGCGATGTTGATGATGTAGCTAACCGTTAACTTTTTGTACACGTCCGCATGCGTGACGCTCGCCAGTAAATCACCGGATACGAACTGGTACCAATCAGCAAGTGCATAGTTGGCCGCGGGCGCCATATCCCCTGCACCTTGCGGGTCTTCGCCGACATCCGGCGTCGCATTGCGCACGAGGTTGAGTCCGAACTGTCTGATCCCCGGCCGCGACACATCCCGCACTGCCATCGCATCGATGATGTTATTGCCCGACGTCATCGTCGTCCCATAGCCCCACAGCGCAAAGCCGTTCGCGGCGTTCGAAGCCGTCACGAGCTGGCTCTCGGCGGCTGCCGTCGCTGTACTCGTCAGGTCGCCGAAGTTGATATAGTTGCCGCTTGCCGTGGAACAATCAAACCCAGTAATCACGACGCCGCCGCAGAACAACAAGTACGGCGGGACCGTCGTACTGACGTTAACCGGACCTCCGATCATCATAGCCAGGCCGGCGAAATCGGTCGATGGTCCGCTCGCGTCACCGCTCGCGAACGTCTGTATCCTGCCATAGAACGGACCGCTGGCAGATGGATTAATGACATTCCCGAATGTATAGCTTACCGGGCCGTTTCCCGTAACTGCCGGGGTCCTCGATATGACAATCGTATTTGCGTCCGTTGCCACCGGCAGGATAGAGAAGCCCGTTTCTCCGCTTTGGCCATCTAGTGTGGCCCCAGCGATATTGAAGCCGGCCGGGGGGTCGCACGCTTCGGTCGAAAGCGGGCTGTTGGCGCACAGCTGCAGCTCAACCGATCCAAGCGTCTCCGACGCAGGCATGGTAAAGCTCAGGACATACGATGCGGCCATGCCCGGCCTATTGTCATTCATCTGCAAGCTCCGCTGCGGCAACTCGGCGCCGTACACCGCCTTCGAGAAAACATATACTAGTCCCGCTGTGATAAGCGGGACTAGTATGACAAACCGCAGGAAAGGTGGCTTACGGCCTATCTGTCGTGTACTGCCCATCCATTACATTCTAGCTTAGAATGTGCCGGTCGCGATGAGCGAGTACGTACCTGTGTAGATAGCGGCAGGCGTTGTCAGGGAGGCGGTAGCGACGAAGGTAGCGCGGTTGTTCTCGTTCAGGACAGCGCCCGTTGTATGGAACAGCTCAGAGCCGAACGAAGACAGCACGCCCGTATCATCAAACCCGTAAGTGCTGCTAGCATTGTATGTCGCTGGACAATTGTTGACACTGCCGTCTATGTAAGGAGTTGCGACTGTCGTATTGGCGCCATGCGCGACACACATACCGAAGGCGGCGTTACCAGACGTGTCGCCAGCTGCAATGGTGACCGGCGTCGCACCAACAGACGTGATGCCGCACGTAGCTCCACCATCACTGCTCAGGCTGCCGCAGACTGCGGACGAGTTCGTGTTCTTCATGAGGACGGCTGCGCCATGCTGCGCGTTCGTTGCCAGCTTCGTATAGACGCTCGCAGGATAGACGGTCGTGCCGTCAAGGATGACATTCGATCCAATCGTCGTACCTAGGGTCAGGTTAGGAGCGGTCGCGTTCGTACAGTCGGGGTCGCCCGAGATGTCAGCCGCTGACGCGCAGAAGGTCAAGGATTCCATGACTCTTACGGTGATAGAGACCGGCGATGCGGTCGATAGTGCGATGCCTCCGTAATCGATGAAGGTTCCCTCGGTGCCAGCCGCGTAGGTAGCCGGGCTGTTAGCGCCGCTGTCGTTCGCGTAGGTCAAGATGCGGGCATAGAATGACGTATTGTTCGCTGTGGGGTTCGCGACACCGGAAATAGTGAAGATAACCGCCGTGTTGTTAAGTGCCGTGCCGGTAGCGTTAGTGAGCTCAAGCGTACGATTCGAGTTAGTAGGAGTCGCTGTCCAGGTACCCGTAAGCCCTGTATCGGGCGATGTGGTGGTATCTACCGTGACACCGCTTAGTGAGAAGCCCGACGGAAGCGTACAGCTGTCCCCGATAATTGGGTCGTTGCTACAGAAGTCAACGATGATGCCTTTTACCGTCGCGTTCGATGGAGCGGTAAAGGCAACCTTGTAGTCTACTCCCGTCGCGCCACCAGTAGAGTTGCTCATGGTGATACTGCGGAAGCTTACCTGCGCGGCCAACGCATTCATGGTCAGCGCCGGAAGAAGTCCAAGCGTCATTAGGGCCGCAGCTGCCAGGACATACCCTGGTCGACTGAGCCATCGTAATCGTGTTTTCATCAATGCTACCTTTCTTTTGTTTGTCTTTTCTAGACGTTTCACCGGAATCTTATCACGCTTATCCTAACCTTTGCAAGCCTCCTTCTGGAGGTTATCCACAGCTAGAATCCAGTCCCTGAGGTGAAGACATCCTCTTTGCCATTAGCATCCGTAGAAACTAGCCTACGAGACGGCTGAACGACGGCGTTTTCGGCCATGCCATCGTAAGCAGCTACTGAGCCATCCGCACTTATAGCGGGATTGTCTACACTCGTTCCTGCTCCTTGGCCAGCCAAATCAATTGATAGTACTTGTGTCGTTCCTAGCTTAGTGTCCCTTATAAAGGTATCGTAGGTAAATCCGGGGCCGTTAAAGTAACTTCGGCTCGCATCGAGTTCAGTAGTCCCGGACGAGAGAAATACTATATATCGTCCATCCTCACTGATATCGGGCATTACGCCCCCATAATATGCGGGTTGGCCGCTAGAGTTCGCGGAGACTATAGTCGCCGCTCCAGTAAGACGGTCGTATTTAACTACCCCTGTCGCGCTCAAGCCAGACACAAGATTGTTCGCATGGGTGTCATAGGCGATATCATTGCCATCGCAGGATACAGCAGGGTTTTCGCTATCTCCGTTACCTGTAATCGTGATATCTGTGAGCTGGTTAGCACTCCACCCTAATGTATCTACAAATATATCTTGGCGACCATTGGTGTCGCCAGAGACCAAATTACTCGCAACTGATTGAAAAACTACTATACCTCCATCGCAGCTTATTCTCGGATTATAACTGTTGTTGTTAGCCTGACTACCCGTAGAGTTAATACTCAATACCTCAACTTGTCCCGTATACATATCTTTTACAAACACTTGCTTCAGTGCAGCGCCTTCAGGATTAATACCTGTAACCAGGTTGGACGAGTCAGACAAAAAGACCACGAAACGTCCATCGGAACTTATATCTGGATATTCGGCAGATCTGTCCCCGATTGTCCCCGCGGCATTTGTGTCAGCTGCCAGTGTTGTCCCTGTTTGCATGTTATGGATATAGGCATGTAGTGTCCCCGGTGTAACACCGGAAACCAGATTGTCCGCAGCCGACTCAAAGACTACGTACTGCCCGTCGTAGCTTATCCTTGGATCAATACTACTCGAATCGGCTTGTACCCCAGAGCTAGAAACACTGACACGCGTAGTCGTGCCACTGACCGTGTCTCGTACAAAGATGTCGTTAGCCCCATTCGTATCCCCTGATACTAAGTTGCTGGCTGAGGACATAAAGACTATATAGCGCCCATCGTTACTGATCGACTTTCCATAACTATGACTATCGTTATTTCCCTGTAGTCCACTCGAATCAAGACTAACAAGTGCATTGACGTCCGGTACAGACGCCGATGCTATACGGGGGAGAGCAAAGCCTGCCACCAACAGTACCCCGACCAAGATTGTTAAAAGTGTCTTCGGTCTTAATATATTTCTCACAGCCCCTCCTCAGTAACTTCTAGATTTCAGTGTTTATTTTAAGCACAAGCAATATCAAACACAACGCGATAAAAATCACTAGAACGTGCTGGTGGCGACGAGAACCTGGTCGAAAGTGTACGTCCCACCGGGTGTCGTATTCGTCGTATTGAAAATATAAGAGACGGTGAAGTTTGTCGTACCGCTGCTTGCACCGGACGTCAGCAGCGTGTCCGATCCGCTAGCTGGGTAATAGTACTTATTCGTCTGGTTGTAGTTTGTATCTATTGACAGCGCCGAAAGGTCGCAAAAGCCGCTCGTCTGGCAGGTTGGGTCGTTACTCGGCCCTGCCAAAGCTGCCGGAATGGTATTCGCTACCAGGTTCATACCGAACTGTTCCTGTGATGAGTTCGAAGCAGTGGCCGACCCGGACGTCTGCATGGTATAGGCGCCGTTCTGCGGCGGCGGCGATTTGGTCATTATCTGGTACCCGCTAGCAAGGTACGTTTCGACCGAGAAGGTCGCCGTGGCGGTGACCGTCGTGCCAGCAGTAAGCGTGCCTAGGTCGACGTTGAGCGGGTTAACAATAAAAGTCAGCGAGGGAACACGGTCGGTATTGAACCCTGCCTGCGCCTGATAGTTATTGCTTGCCGTATTGCCCACGCCTAGCTCACCTACCGAGGTCTTGGCGCAATAGTTGGCGGAGTGTTCGCTCGTGCTCGGGCTACTCGGATCACACAAAGCACCGCCGGTGCCAAAGAATACTTCGTTCACACCATAACCAGACGAGCACGACTGCTGATTCGGATTGCATGAAGCGCTAACATGAGGGACCATCAGCAACAGGAGTACTCCGAACGTACCCAGGCTCAGCAGTGCTTTGAGGCGGGCAAGAACCGAGCGCATAGCTTATCCTATTGTGCTGTATCTGTGATAAAAACTCAAACCCGTTTACGCTTATTCACCTTTGGGGCTACACTTTGCATTGGCCGCGGCACTTCTTGTATGCTTACCATAAGGATAATTGCGACCCAATGAATACTACGAATGAACCGCCCAAAGAGGACACGAGCATCGATTCTCTCGAAGCTCCCACAACGGTCGTGCGGCCTTCTACCACCGATGCAACCGGCGGGTCAACCGAGACGCACCCCACAGGCTATACCACTCCAACGGACAGCGGGTCGCCGAACCAGCCCCGGCGAACCGGTGGCATACGCGCCCTCTACCAGCGTTTCAGCATCTATCTCTTAGCATTTATATTACTGCTTGTTGTCTGCGGCATTGGCGCCGCCGTACTGTATCTGCGGGACGAAAGCGCAACGAGTAGTCTGCCGTCACAGCCGCTGTCGCAGAGCACGCTCGACCAGCTCGCCAACAATGATGTCAGTGTCGGTGAGCCGAAGCACACGTTAAGCGTGCAAGGCAACACGGTCTTCAGCGGCAATATCCTCACGCGAGGTAATCTCCAGGTTGCCGGAACGCTGCAAGTAGGCAGCGACCTGACGCTCAATGGCATCCGGGTCAGCGGTAACAGTACATTCGACGACGTACAGGTAACCAAATCGTTAGCGATCACCGGCAACGAAGCAATCCAAGGTCAGCTGAACGTCCAGCAAAACCTAAGCGTTAACGGCAGCGGTACGTTCCGAGGTGCGATATCCGCTCCGTCTTTGTCCGTTGGCTCGCTGCAGCTTTCAGGCGAATTAGCAATCACGCACCACATCACGGCAGGCGGCAGCACGCCTTTGCGCAGTAACGGCGCCGCACTGGGCAGCGGCGGAACAGCGACGGTTAGCGGTTCCGATACGGGAGGTTCAGTGACTATCAATACCGGCACTAGCCCGACATCGGGCTGCTTCCTTACCATTACCTTCACCTCGAAGTTCAACAGTATCCCCCATATTGTCATCACGCCGGTCGGATCGGCGGCAGCCGGCCTCGGCTACTATATCAACCGCTCGACAAGCAACTTCAGCATTTGCACGACGACTGCCGCGCCGGCTAGCACGACATTCGGCTTCGACTACATCGCCTTCGACTAGAAGGTAAATGCGACGCCCCGGGAGCGGAGCCGCCTGCGAACGTTTGCTTCTTGTCGTCTAAGTGAAAAGAAGAGGGAGGTTATACCTCTAGGAAAACCGTGACGATGTTGCTGCGGACGTACATAACGCCTCCTGAAATGCGGATTTTGAGCGGACCATCCTTGGTAGCTACCGCCAGTTCGCACGGGTTAAGCAGCGTAATGAAATTATGGTGACGCGGCAGGATATCGAACGCGCCCGTTCCATTGACGCCCGTTACGCTCGTCGCCTCGCCGTCGTAATACACGCGAAACGGCGACCATACCTTCACATGCAACCGATCGGCCTGGTCCCGGGCAGGCTGTGCCGACGCATCCTTCTTGTCATCGACAAGTTGCCCCGTGCTTGCGTCCTGCCGCATGGTCATATGATGATCTCCTCGATGCCCTTTAGTGTATCACTAAGCGTAAACGACTCGCCTTTGAACGCACTCTGGTTTTCGACGACGTGCAAATGCTGCGAGAAATACTGGATGAGCTTCTTGGCCTTGGCATAGTCCGCACGGTCGGCAGCCGAAAGCTCGTTCTCGCCGATGATAGCGATGATGCCCTTCAGCGATTCGTATTTCTGGAGGAGCGCTTGCACCTGGACACTCAGGACATAATGCCGGTCGCCGACAATGTCCGGACTCAAAAGGCTGGAACTGGAACGAATGAGGTCCACCGCCGGACGGATACCCTGCTCCGCTACTTTGCGCGACAGGACGATGGTACTGTCCAGCTCGTGCTGGATCATCTGTACAGCCGGATCGGACAGGTCGTCGGCCGGCACGTAGATAGTCTGGACGGCCGTAATCGAACCCTTGTCAGAGGAACTCAAGCGATCCTGCAGAATCTTAACGTCAGAGAATATCGTCGGCTCGTAGCCGCCCTCGCTCGGTACTTGGTCAAGCAGGGTCGAAACCTCGTTCTTGGCCTGCACGTACCGGTACATGTTATCCGCGAAGAACAGGATGTCCCGGCCCTGCTCGTCGCGGAAGTATTCCGCCAACGTAACGGCGGATGCGGCAACGAGAGATCGCTGGGCCGGGTTCTGGTCCATTTGTCCGAAGAACATGCAAGTATTCTTGAGCAGATCGCGCTGTTTGAGCGTCTCATACAGCTCGTGGCCTTCGCGGATACGCTCGCCGATACCGGCAAAAAAGCTCAAGCTGCCGCCAGTTTTCGCGACGTTATGGATGAGCTCCATCGTCAATACGGTCTTGCCGACACCGGCGCCGCCGATAATGCCGATCTTGCGGCCTTTGACGAAGGGGGTGAAGAAGTCAATAACTTTGATACCCGTCTCGAGAATTTCCGGCTTGCGCGCCGTGAACGATGAAGCGTTTGCCGACGGGCGGAAAATGCTGTGCCGCTGCAGCCCGGCAGTATCGACCGGGCCGGCACCATCGATCGGGCTGCCAAGCGCATCAACGACACGGCCGATAAGCGCATCACCGACCGGGATCTCCAAGCCTTTGCCCGTTCCCGTCACCGCCATGCCCTTCTGCAAACTCCGGTCGGCCTGTACGTTCAGGCAGCGGGCTCGCGTCCCATTCAAACTGTCCACGAGCAACCACGTATGTCCCTCATTCTCTACGATAAGCAGCTCGTGCACTTCCGGTAGTGCGTCGTCAAACTCTACGTATATAACCAAGTCATGGATGGCAACGATGTGTCCGCGGTTCATCGCAGCACCACTCCTTTGCTCAGGCCGTTGATCGTCTCCTTGAGGCGCTCATCGCCAATGGCTCGCCGGGCACGATTGTATGCCAACTTTGTCACCTTTTCTGAGTCGGTCGCCTTCTCCTTGGCTACGGTCATGGAACGAAAGCGGCTGGCATATTGCGCAAGTTTTGATTCAAGGATCGTCTGGCTCAGCGCAATCTCTACCATTGAGCGTTCGAGGTGGGCGACAACGGCAAAGGTACTCGGCTCAAAGATATACGTCTGTTCATTAATGACATCTTCCTTATTCCCCACCTGAGCGCCGGCCTCGGCGACGGCCGTGCGCAGCTCAATCTTCTTGATGTCCTGCACCATCAGCGAGACATACGTCTGGTAGTAGACCGTCGTCGTGCGGTAATCGCGGACGAAGCGAACGAGCGGTTTGACATTGATATTCTGGTCTTGCGCCGGCAATTTGAAGTATTTCTTGAACTGCACGCCCGCCTGGATGAGCTGCAGCGCGCCGTGGTGACCGATGATAATGATATCTTGTTTGGCCGGATCGTAGCCCTTGAGCATCCACTCGATGAGCTTTTGGTCAATATCGCCGCTGAAACCGCCCTCGGCGGTAATGACGATAAGCAGCTCTTTGTCGATAACATGGCCTTTGCCTTCACGGCCGAAGCGGAACAGGCCGTCAACCCGAAGCTGGCTATAGATGTGCCACAGGTCGTCAAAAAAGCGCTGCGAGGACTGCACCTGGTTCTTGATCTGAGAGATGCGCATACTGGCAAGACCCTCAAACGCGCTCGTCAGGTTGACGATGGTCGCAAGATCGGCCTTCTCCTTGGCTAGTTCAGTGAGCTGTCTCATCTCTTGAGCTCCTGTAGGCTGGCGGCTAGCAGATCGTTACGCAAGCGATCAAAGTCGCCCTCATCCGCGCCATTGGCAAGCACGGTACGCACATTCGCCTTGAGCGCTTTGATATCTATGAGCTGATCTTCCTTCAGATTAAGGATAATGTCGAGCATGAGCAGCTGGGCTAGGATCGGGTATGTCTCATCCGGCGCCTGGTTGAATAACTCGTACAGGCGCTTGCCGCGCTGCAGATCTTTTTGCGCTTCTAACGCCAGTTCTGAACCGAAGTGCGCGAATTCCTGCGCCTGGGCGTAGGCGTTCAGCGCGGTGGTCGTCTGGGCGGCTAGTTGCTTCTGTCGGTCGCTCTGGCCGAGGCCGCCAACACGCGTAACGCTCAGACCAGTGCTAACCGCCGGCCGCATGGTGTCGCGAAAGATCTTCATATCCAATATCCATTGGCCATCCGTAATCGACATGATGTTCGTCGGCAGATAGGCGGTAATATCGCCATCGGCAGCCAGTACAATCGGCAGAGCCGTAAGCGTCTTGTGGTTGCTATTGATCCGGCCGGCTCGCTCGAGCAAGCTGGAGTGAGCGTAGAACATATCGCCCGGGTAGCTATCGCGGCCCGGACTGGAACCGGACAGAAGCGAGATCTGACGGTAGACATGAGCGTGACTGGTGAGGTCGTCGTACAGGACCATGACATCGGTATCGCACTTCTGCCAGAGATATTCGGCCATAGCGCAGGCGACATACGGCGCCAGGTAGCTCACGACAAGCGATTCAAACATCGTCGAGACGACGACGATCGCGTGCTTCAACGCGTCAGTGACCGCCAGTTTTGTGAGCAGCTGGTCAACGTCACTGCGCCGCTTCGCGATCAGCACGTAGACAACGATGACGTCACTATCCTTCTGGTTCAGCGCAAGCTGCAGCGCCAGCGTACTCTTGCCCGACTTGCTATCGCCGAGAATAGCGAGGCGCTGGCCCCGGACGAGGGGGAACAGCTCGTCCAGTACCATAAGGCCGGTTGGCAATTGCCGGTCAAGCGCTTCGCGTTCGTGAAGGCTCGGAGCTCGGTTGAATACCGGCCATGTAGCCTCCGCGACAATCGGCCCCTTGCCATCAAGCGGCTCGCCGCTTACAGAAACAACGCGGCCGATAAACCCTTTCCCGACTTTACTGACCAGTTCGGTATGCTGGACGACTGCCGTCATGCCAATACTCAGCAATTTTGCCCCTAGGTGCAGTATGACGACCTGATCCTCGAGTATAAGGCGGACAAATCCCTTGCTGCCATCTTCAAACATGACGAGCGAGTGCATATTAACCGGCTGCAAGCCACGCACACGGACCAAAAACGAGTCAACGCCGATCACTTCACCGACCGGCCGGCCCGCTTCCACGAGACGCTTAAAATGCGCGCTATCGCTCACGCTGCCTCCTCGGCCGGCTGTTTATTCGTCTTCACAGGCTCGTCTGTACCTATAAGCGCCTGGAATAACCGCTGGCGATGCTGTTGCAAATGGCGGCGCAAAGAGAAATCGAAAAATTTGTTTGTCGTCTGGACGGTACAGCCCGCACCAATAGCCGGTTGCAATCCGACGCGTACGAGCGTGCCCCCGTGCACATTGTCGCGAAACCACTTGACGACCTTTTGCAAGAATGCCGACGAGGGATCAGCGGCAAAGCTGACATGTACCACCGGTGCATTCGTTGCTACATCTGCCAGGAACTCCTGGAGGTGTTGCCGCGTCGCCTTATCAAGCAGGTTTAGTTTATTTTCCTGCACTAACTCATCAAGCAATCGGCTTGTCTTCGGCAGCTTCGTCTGCGGCTGCCCGGGCGAGCGAATGGCTTCCTGATCCAGATACGTATCTAGAGCCGCCAACTCGCGGCGTAAGCGCGACACATCCGATGGCGTCATAATCAAAGCTGGGACACGCAAGTGGACAGACTCTTCCATACGCCTCAGGCCCCCCGCTCGATATCCTCGATAATCGCTTGCTTGTTCGCCTCCAGTTCGCCAGTGATATATTCGAGCTGGTCGCTCAGGTCGATCTGATCGCCAATAGCCACCATAAGATAGTGGCTGACTATCTCGGCAGTATTATCCTGAAGCCGCGTGATGAGCTGCCGCTTTTCAGTGTCCAGTTCCTCCTGAAGCTGACGGCTGAGCGCCGTACGCTGTTCCTCGATGGCCTTATTCGTCTTCTCGATCGACTCGATAGCCAGTTGTTTGGCATCAGAAATCGCCTGTTCGTATTTATTGAAGGCCTCCTGCAGGTTCCGGGTCATTTCGGCCTTCATGTACTCGTTAAGCTGGGCGGTCGTCAATCGCAGATCCTGCTGCAAGAACATGGCGTTCTCGTTGATGATCTTCTCAAAGTGCAACCGGCCGCGGTTGCGTAACTCCTCGCGGAACTCGGTATTGAAGATACGCTCGACGTCGTCCTCCGCCGCTTTGGCGAAGTCATCGACGATATTCTTGCGTCCGCCGCTCCCTGCGCTCCCGAGCCGCACCGCTACCCAGATGAAAGCGATCGCCGCCGCAGCCAGGACACCGAGGATACAGCCGAGCCACCAGATAGTCATGTTTGTTTATCCCACCCGCATGCTTACGCTTATAATCTCAGTAGTAAATATACCGCAAACAGGCCGATTAGGAAAATGATCAGACTTGTGAGCACCACTTGCAGCATGCCGCGAAATACTGACCGTTTCGCAAGCGGATTGCGACCAATAGAAATCAGGGCGTTTCGGACGCCGCTATAGAGCATACTGCCAGCAATAATCGTGACGAGAATTAACACGGCAAGGCTGATATAGACCCGCGCAGGGTCGACTGTCTTGTGGGCAATAGCCGTGCTTGCTATCTGCAAAAAGCCGGGCAAGTCGCCAATACCATGGCCGCTCGCTGGGTTGGCGGTAACAGCGACATCCACCGGGAGCAAACCGATTACCGCCGCCTGCGTACTCCCATCACCCTGTTTGAGCGTTGCCGTACTCGTACCTGTACCGCTGCCGTTGAAGTTTGCCGCCGCGCGTCCGAGCACAACCGCTTCGCTGTCTGCCGCCTTCATACCGATGCCGTTGAGTGCCGAAATCGAGATATAGTCGCCTTGGTGGATCACCCCGTTCTGGTTGCTCACAAGTACGTCATAGCGGCCGTTCGTCGCGACGTACACTTGGGCACTCGTCGTGCCGTCCGATAGAGCAATCGGCGCGTCACTCGCAGAAATGGCGACGCCGAGCATCGCGGATACGGTACCGGTTGTCAACGGTTCTACCTTGCCCGTATTGCCCGCCGCAGTTCCGACGATCATACCCTGACGGATAGTCGCGTCAGTCGTATAGCTCTGGGCAATTCCTTCCGCGGTTGCCGCATACACAGACACCGGAAGCACCAAAGCCAGCAGGCTTCCCACCAGACAAAGCACCGCTGACCGTACAGCCGTAAGCATATTGTCTTAGTATAGCGAATGACGAAGTTGCTAGGCAACGAGGGTGGCTAGCATGTCAACTGTCCGCTCTATATCGCGTATTTTCGTACCGCGACCCATCGTAAAGCGCAGGCTGGCCTGGGCGTTAGCCGCCGTTATACCCATTGCCGCTAACACGTGCGACGGCTCTTCGTCGCTAGCCGCACACGCCGAGCCGGCCGCCGCCATAATACCCGCCTCGTCCAGCGCCATCAGAATACGCTCATTGTCATGCCCGCAAAGGGTGACATGAATATTGTTCGGTAGACGGTGCTTGCGTGAGCCGTTTATGATAACGCCTGGCAGCTTTTTTTCAAGCAGATCAAAGAACTGCCGCTGCAGTCCAGTTAATCGCTGTACCTCTATGCCCCGCATCTCCTGGGCAATAGTCAGTGCCGAGCTAAAGCCTACAATGCCTGGGACGTTTTCAGTGCCGCTCCGCAAGTTCCCCTCTTGCCCGCCGCCGGCAAGCAGAGGCGCAAGCGGCGTTCCGGTACGCACATAGAGCACGCCGGTCTGCTTTGGCCCGTATATCTTGCCGCCGTTCAATGTCATGAGGTCGACGCCGAGGCGCGATGCGTGCAGGTCAAGATAGTTTGCCGCCTGCGTCGCATCGGTATGCAGGTAGAGCGGCAATGTATTGCCGCGGTGGCGCCGCGCGTCCCGCGCGCGGCCAATGAGCGCCGCGATATTGCGGATGGGCTCAATAGTGCCGACTTCGTTATTGGCGTACATAACGCTCACTAGCACTGTTTCGTCATCAATGAACCCTTCCAAGGCGACAAGGTCGATCGAGCCGTCCGGCTGCACCGGCGCTTCGGTGAACGGATATGCCCTGGCAAGGGCGAGCACCGATTCGTGCTCCACGGCACTTACGACAAGCTTGCTCCCCGGGAATCGTTCCATAACTCCATGGATAGCCAAGTTATTTGCTTCAGTACCGCCCGCCGTAAATACTATCTCCGTCGAGCGCGCGCCGAGTACCCGGGCGACCTGCGTCCGAGCAGCTTCTACGGTTGCCTGAACATGCCTCGCGGCGGCGTAGGCCGCAGAAGGGTTAAAAAATTCCTCGTGGAAATAAGGTCGCATCGCCCGCAGGATCCGGTTATCTACGGGTGTCGCTGCGGCATAATCAAGATATACGGCCATTTGTTCCAGTATACGGTAAGAGAATTACGCCGTTTCGGCAAAGCGCTGCAGTTCAACCCGCATACGTTCACAATAGAGCCGGACCGCTTGCAAAAAGTTCTGTGCTTCCTGCCAGCTTAGTCCTTGATAGCTATTGCTTCCCTGTGACTTCACAACACCGGTTGGCCGCACATCGTAACGGGTCGTCAGAACCTGGCGCTTGCCATGGGTATCCGTCCATTCCTCATGCCATACCCACGTACGTTCGTCCAGGCAGAAAAATTCGCGGCGTGAGCCTTCCGGTATCGGCCCGAAAATATCGCCACCAATCCGCGCTTCGTAGTGCAACAGCGCTCGGTGGATATCGGCACGCTTCTGCTCCTCCTTGCGTGCCCTTGCGTGATGAAAGAGATTAAGCTGCATGACCTAGCTCCTGAGATGCATCGCTCTGACCCTGGGCATGCCACTCCTGGCGGGCCCGCGTTATTTCATCAAAGATCTGGTTGACCGTCGCCCGCGACTCTTCTACGCTAGGAGCGCCAAAGGAAGTATCCGGCCGCACCGTTGCGGGTGCATCGTATGTGCCAGGACGATCTTCCGCGTGCATAACATTCTGCGAGCTAACAGGTTGCTCCGGTTGCCGAGCTATACCTTGCGCTCCATCGCGACGAGCTTCAAACCGTTCCGTTGCATCTATGACGTTTCGAGGGGTGAAGTGCTCTGTCTGCTCCGCCGATGGCATGACGCCGTGCATGGCAATAATGGCGTTCGCTGCAGTCTCGGCACGTTGCTTCGCTTCGGCAAGCATGTATAGCCGCTCTGTGGCTAGCTTGTGCAGTATTTCGTTGCCATGGAGCAGCTCTGCGCTTTGGCGCGGTTGATTATAAGATGGTGCCGTATTGTATGATTTGCCCATACTGCTCTACCTCTCAGATTCCGAACAAGTGGCGAGCGTTGCGCGTGATAGCAGCTGCCAGTACCGAAATGGTCGTACTCCGCCGCCCCGCCAGAAACTCCGCAATCGTCCGAATGTGATATGGCTCACATATTGTACCTCTGTATGGAACAGGAGTCAAGAAGGGGGCATCTGTTTCAAGGAGTAAATGATCTTCCGGAATGGCGCGGTAAACGGCTTGTTGCTCGGGCTTTTTAGTGAAGGTTGCGATACCGTTCACGCCGATATACAGGCCGTGCGATAATGCGCGGTCGAGGTTGGCCTGGGTATCGGTAAAGCTGTGCAGCACGCCGCGTATACGTTGGCCGCCTTGCTGATATTCCTCAAAAACCGGCCAGAAGTCGCGAAACGCTTCGCGAACGTGGAAAATCACGGGCAAATTGTGATCCAGCGCTAATTCAATCTGGAAGCGGAGCAGTGCTTGCTGGTCCTCTTTCGTGGAATGGGTATAGAAATAATCGAGTCCGCACTCTCCTATTGCGACGACTTTCGGCTTGCCTACCAGTTCGCGAAATGACCGCTGTGCCGCCTTATCTGTGACGTAGCGATTACTCTCGTGCGGATGAATCCCGACAGATGCCCAGCAGTTCTCACGGTCTTTTACAAAATCAACCGCCAGAATGCTGTCTTCCAGATCGCAGCCGACACAAACCAGACGGGTAATGCCAGCTTCATGAGCGCGGCCAATGACATCGTCCGGACTCGTATCGCCCGCCTTGACCCACAGTTCACGCGTTGTCGCCTCGCCATCCGGCGAACCGACAGATTGGATGTGGCAATGGGAATCACACAGCTCCATCCCGGCAATTGTATCACCCGCTGCCTAGTATCGATTGCGGACGGATCCGCACTAGCTGTCTTGTTTCGGGAAGAGAGTCGTACCCAACGGCCGTACAATACCCTCGGAGAAGACACCGCCGATCTTGCCTGCCGCTTCAGGCAGGAACGGCTCGATTAAGTCGGCAATCTCTAGCAGACAACCAGCCTGGTAAGCCAAGACTTCGCGGAGATGAGCTTCATCACCAGTCTTAGCGATCTCCCAGGGCTTTTCTTCGTCTATGTACTGGTTTAGTCCGCGCACTTGCTCCCAGATGACATCGAGGGCACGGTCAAAGTGACAGGCTTCGAGCGCCGCTTCATAGGGAGCTATATCGTGCTCAGCTGGCGGAATATCACCGATCAGTCCGTTCTGGTATTTCTGGATCATTGCGGCCGTCCGTTGCACGGCGTTACCGAGCTCGTTCGCCAGTTCGTTATTGTAGGCCGCCTCGAATGCTCCCCAGGTGAAATCACCATCGCCGTAGGAGGGTACGTGGCGCAAGAAATAGTACCGGAAGGCATCCGCGCCGTATTTGTCGATAACTTCTAACGGCGAAACGGCATTCCCGAGACTTTTGCTCATCTTCTTGCTGTCGACGGTGACATAGCCGTGCACATACAGCATGCGGGCAAGCGGCAAACCAAGACCGAGCAGTATGCCCGGCCAGATAGCCGCATGGAACCTCAGGATTCCTTTACCAACAACCTGCACGTCGGCAGGCCAGAACTGCTTAAAGTCCGCGTGCTCGGGGTAGCCTAGCACGGTGATGTAGTTCAGCACCGCCTCGAACCATACATACATAACCTGCGTCGTGTCACCGGGTACGGGAATCCCCCACGAAATCTTCTCCTTCGGTCGGGATATGCTAATGTCTTCGAGTCCCTCTTTCAAAACGGCCAGGATTTCGTTGCGGCGCGTTTCCGGTATGATGCGGAACTCACCCGATTCAATCGCTTTGCGGATCGGCTCAGTGTACTTGCTCAGGCGGAAGAAGTAATTTTCCTCTTCCAGCTTCTCATACGGCCGGTTATGGTCGGGGCAAATACCGTTGTTGGCCTTCACTACCGTCTCTGTAAAGAATTCTTCATCACCGGTACAGTACCAGCCGATGTACTTCGACTTGTAGATGTCAGCGGCAAGCGCTTTCCAGACTAACTGGGCGCGCTGCTCGTGCGGCTTGTCAGTCGTACGAATGAAGCGATCGTTGCTAACGTTGAGCTTGGCCGCCAGGTCGCGGAACTTCTGGCTCATTTGGTCGGCAAGCTCCTGCGGCGTCAACTTCAGCTCTGCCGCCTTCTCGGCGATTTTGCCACCATGTTCGTCGGTGCCGATGCTGAACAGCGTCTGCTTACCCTGTTTACGGGCATAGCGCGCCAGCGCGTCGCCCATGACAAACTCCATTGCGTGCCCGAGGTGCGGCTCGCCGTTTACATAGGGTATAGAAGTCGTAACGTAGTAATTACTCATGATTCAAAGTCTACCTGTTTAGAAGTAATTGTGGAATAAAGACAAAGAGAAATTATAGCCCCGCTAGGGCATTATACGCAGTTGAGAGCTACAGTGCGTATCGTTCATGTGAGCCTATTATAACAGATTATTCGAGTAATTTGCTTACTTCTTTGCGCTCGAGATCGTCCAGGTCGGTGAAGAGATCCGTTTCGTAGACTTCAGACACTTTATAGAGATAATCCTGGAGCGAACGCGGATAGACATGGAAGACGACGTGGTCGGCCTTCAGCCGACTCTGCGGAATAAACGGCCGGTAGTTCTGCCGAACATCGGCGCCGTCGCCCAGCTTGCCGATAATCCGTTTTTCAACGAAAAAAATCAGCTCGAAGATAGCCGCCAATTCCTCATTCGTCAGTTCCCAGGGCTTCTCGATGTGGCGCTTCGGCATGACGAGAAAGTGTCCGGGCACCTTGCGCGGATTACTGAGCACCACCTGCGCAAGTTCGTTTTCTTTGAGAACGCGCTCTTTCGGGTGGCAAAACGAACAATCTTCGGCCTTAACCATAGCTACACTATAACAAAATGCCGGTGTCTATGGCAGATACATAACTTCGATCTTTATGCGGTCAGGGTCTTCAAAATACACCGCATAGTAACCGGGCTCATACTCGGGGTGATCCGCGGGACCCCCATACAATACGGGAATTTTCCGGGGAAGAAGGTAGTCGCGATACAAGGCGTCAACGTCTCCCCGACTCTTAGTACGAAACGCTATGTGATTCACGCCAATCGCTTTGCGGTGAAACGGGCCTTTCTGGTACTGCGGCTGAGCTTTAAACACCCACACGCCTACTGTGCTGTCGGTCATACCAAAGCCGTACTTATACTCTGCAACTACCCGAATGCCAAGGTGCGCGAGCAGGTCCTTATAAAATCCGAGATCCGTGACATTCAACGAAAGGTGGGTGAAAGTGGCACGCATGGTACTAGGGGGATACTGGTGGGATTGGAGGGGCTCGAACCCCCGACCTCGGCGATGTGAACGCCGCGCTCTAGCCAGCTGAGCTACAATCCCTTGACCGCGTTATTATAACACTCCTCGCGCCAGCCTCTTGCGCATACTAGCTATGTTTATCGATATAGTCGCGGCAGAGGCGCTCGAAGACCGCATTTGTCCAGCCAAAGCCCACCTGCGTAGGATACACGCCCTTGACCGGCGGCTTCTCAGGGTTAACCACGTTATATTTTTCGAGAAATACACCGTTCGTGTTGAACCACCAGAGGTTGCCCTTCAACCACTTCATAGCGATGCGCCTGGCTTCCACACGATAGCCATAGTGCTCAAGGGCTTGAATGACGAGTAGCTGCAGCGGAGCCCAGCCGTTCGGATACGCCCATTGCGTCGGCATACTGCCGCGGACATACTGCCGTACTTGCGGCGTGTCCGTCGTGCTCAGGCCCCCTTTGTGTTCGAAGTGACGCAAGGCCCTCACGAGCGCGGCGGCTTGGTTCGTATCCGCCATCCCCGCCCACAATGGATAGTAGGCCGCCAGGCTGCCGACGCTACTGCGCTTCTTCTTGACGTAATTGTAGTCGTAGTACATGCCGCGGAACCGGTCCCACATCAGCTCGTCGACCGTTGCCCGCCGGTCAGCGGCCGCCTTGTCCCATTGCTTTGCCTCGTCTTCATCACCCAAGAGCCGGGCGGCGCGTGCAAAATCTTTCTCATACTTGAAGAGCAGCGCATTGAGGTCAACGGGCAGGTAATCGAGAGCCCGCCGGTTAAAGCGCGGGTTCATATCCCAGCCGCTTTCTGCCTCAGCCAGGTCGTGCAACATATTGATGTCGTAATAGCGCGACAAGCCGCGATAGACGAGCCGATCGTTCGGCTTCCGCGTCCCCATCCAGACGACTTCGTATTCCTGCTTCGCAATGCCGATGACCGAACGCAGCCATTTCTTGCCCGGATGGTAGGTCTCGTAGACGTCGAAGATAAAACTGGTCAGGAAGGGCGGCTGAGACCTGCCCATCAAGTACGTCCGCGAGGCATTGGGAATCACCTTAAAGCGGCGGAACATGTCGAGCAGGTCCTCAAGCAGCCCTTCTGTCAGGTCTTTGTGTTCCTCGTCAAGCAATCCCTGGGCCATAAAGTATGTGTCCCAGTAGTACATCTCGTTGAAGTCGAAGTTCGCACCTTCGCTATAGCTCGAGACAAGGTACGGTTTCGGCAAACCGAGCAGACTTTCATCGTCATGGGGATGATACCGGATGAAGTGCCGCCAGTAGTTCCGTATATATTCGCGCGCTGCCTGCACATCAGGTGCGATCAGGTCCCTTTGTTGCTTGAGCAGCACTTTTGTGTGAACGGCTTGCTTAATCTGTTTGAAATCGAGCATCATAGCATTAGCACTCATTGTAGCTCAGTCCGTACGGCTCCGCCATGCCCCCGCGCCTAATCCTGGCCACCTCTATAACTATAACTATTGACGATATATCAATTATTGATATACTAAGACCATGAACACGCCTACGAGACCTCTTTTAAGCCAGATCGCATTCAGTATACTGTTCGCCCTGAGTCTCAAGCCGCGGCACGGCTATGAGCTCATGCAACAGGTAGAGCATGATTCGGGCGGACGCATCAAGCTAGGCCCTGGATCGCTCTATGGCACCATTAAGATTCTGAGCGAAGAGCACCTTATCGAGGAGCTCCCGCTCGACTCCGGCGAGCGCCGGCGCTATTACCGGCTCACTAAGAAGGGATGGGATCGCCTCAATGCTGAAGTAGCCTACTATGACGAGATTGCACGTTTGGCACGAGAGCGTCACTTGCTATCGCAAGAGATCGAGGCCGCATAGCATGCGCCGCCAGGAACAACGATTCCCTTTCTATGGCCGCCTCATCCGCCTCTACCCTGAGCCATACCGCTCACGGTACGGGCAACAAATACTCCAGACGCTTGCCGATATGCTAGACGAGGCACCCGACAGAAAGGCACGCCTGGGCATCCGATCGCGACTACTACTCGACCTCCCATCAAGCCTTGCCGAGCAATATATAACCACAGGAGGAACTATGCTTCACGACACGCCGAACTATATTAAACGTACCGCCCTCATCGGAGCTTCGCTTCTTATTCCCTTTGTGCTCGCTTTGGCAGCAAACACACTCGACAGTCTTCTGTTCGGTCGAACACTCTACGCAAGCTGGCTCTGGCATATGCCCGTCTTAGCTATTTGGGTTTTGTGGTTGCCGCTTGCCGCTGCTCTGCTTGCCCTCGGTAGTATCGCAGTATACGAGGTACGTACGACGCATGCAGAACGCAAGTACCTCACCGTCCTGACTACTATTCGCCGAATATGGCCGCTGCTGGCTGTCTCTCTCGTCGCCCTCGGTATCCTTGCGGTAGTTTTCGGCCACGATAGCGGACATTGCTTGGTACAAAACCCCGTTACAACGGCTACGCACATTCCTCAGACGCTAGCGTGTATCCAACACGGAAGCGCAAATTACCCGTTGCAGCACCCTACCGAGTTCTTGAAGCGCGCCCTTGGTCTCTAGGCGGCGGCCGGTACCTTCTGGCGCTTGCGTTTGATCGGGTCGAGTTCGCGTTTACGGAGGCGCAGCGATTCGGGCGTTACCTCGAGTAGCTCGTCGTTCTCAATAAAATCCAGGCACTGCTCGAGGCTTAAGACGGTTGGTGGCGTCAGCTGGACGACACCATCAGACGATTTGCTGCGCATGTTGGTCAGATGCTTGGCCTTGCAGACGTTGATTTCCATGTCTTCCTGGCGGTTGTTAAGGCCGATAATCTGTCCGGCGTAGACCTTTTGAGCCGGACCAATAAAGAGTGTTCCGCGGGCTTCGGCCGTCTCAAGCGAATACGGCATAGTCGTGCCAGTCTCGAATGAGATCAGAGCGCCGCCCCTCAACTGTTGGAGCGGGGTACCAAGCGGCTGGTAGCCGGTCACGATAGAGTTCATGACAACGGTACCCTTGGTCTGGGTCATCAAGATGTTGCGCAAACCCAAGAGCGCGCGCGTTGGTAGCTCGTAGACGAGTTTTATCACCCCCTTGGAGGAGGAATTGAACTGCTCCTTCAGTACGGCACGGCGCTGGCCGAGTTCCATTTGCACCGCCCCGACGTGTTCCGCGGGAACTTCGATGATCAGCTCCTCGACCGGCTCGCGTATCTGGCCGTTTTCTTGCTTCGTTACCACTTGCGGCCGGCCGACCTCAAACTCGTAGCCTTCACGGCGCATAGCTTCGATCAGAACGCTCAAGTGCAGTTCGCCGCGGCCCGAGACTACAAAGCCGATACCCTCGTCGTCGACGCGCAAGCCAACATTAGTCTCCAGTTCTTTGCGCAGCCGCTCGCCGATTTGTCGTGACGTCGTAAACTTACCTTCGGTACCTTTGAACGGACCGGTGTTCGGGCCGAGATAAATCTTCAGCGTCGGCGCCTCGACTTCTAGTACTGGCAACGCTTTCGGATTGATGGCATCGGCAATCGTCTCACCGATCTGCGCGTCGGCAACGCCAGTCAGCTGCACGATGTCTCCGGCAATGCCCCCGGCTACCTCGAATCGCGTCACGCCATAACTCATAAATACGTTTTCGATGCGCGCCGGTTTCTGAGTGCCATCCTTCTTGCACAGAACCACCTGGTCGCCGGCTTTTACCCGCCCGGCAGTAATGCGGCCGATAGCGTATTTGCCTTTGAAGTTATCCCAGGCCAATGCCGTAACCAGCATTTGGAACGGAGCATCTAGCGTTACCTCCGGCGCAGGAATGTCGCTGATAATGGCATCAAAAATTACCTCAAGGTTGCCATCAGCTTCCGGGCTGTCCGGCACATCTTTCCAGGCTTTACCGCCGCGGCCAACAGCGTAATACACGGGATAATGTAATTGATCCTCGTGAATGGCCAATTCCAGGAACAAGTCCGCCAGTTCATCCTCGACATCAGCAATGCGTGAACCCGGCTTGTCGATTTTGTTGATGATAACGATCGGCTTTAAACCCGCCGCCAATGCTTTGCTCAGCACAAACTTTGTCTGCGGCATCGGCCCTTCCTGAGCGTCAACAATGAGCAGACAGCCATCTGCCATATTGATAGTCCGCTCAACTTCACCGCTGAAGTCAGCATGCCCGGGCGTATCGATGATGTTAATGCGGTAATCGCCATGCTGTACCGCCGTTACCTTAGCAGTGATGGTAATGCCGCGCTCGCGCTCCTGATCCATACTGTCCATGATGAGCTCCTGACTCATCTCAGCCTGGTTGTCGCGGAATGTTTTGGACTGCTTGAGCAACCCGTCGACAAGCGTTGTCTTGCCGTGGTCGACGTGTGCGATGATCGCGATATTGCGAATTTTGCTTGGATCTTGATTCATAACATGAAAAAAGCGCTTGCGTAGCGCTCTACTACGGTGATTATACCACGGCGTAAGCTGTTTGGGAAGCTACGAATGTCGTTCGAGCTGTTCCTCATACGGGGTGAATGCAAGCTGGTACTCTACCGACTGCTCAACCTGCTCGCGAAAGACTGATCCCGCTGCGCGCTCGCATAAGGCAAGGACTTGGTCGCCTACTCTTTGGTATAGGTCGTCACTAACATTTCCTTGAGCCTCCTGTACCCTATCTGCCGCCATAAGAGCGTACTCCGCACACTCATAGGGCCACACGTCGTGGTAAGGCATCGCCTCCGCTACTTCTTCCACCACTCGCGCTAAAAAGGGATTTCGTTCTCTCAAGCCATTGGCTTGGCGCAGCGCCTCAACACGGAACAGCACTTTTCGCCCCGCTTCTATTTCATCGCCGCCCGTTTCAAACGTGTACATACGCGACATACCTCAGTGTTATACCGTGAGAGATTGTAGCATACCTGCGGCTGCTACTCAGCTATCGTCGCCGACCTCGTGGTACCCCTCCGGAATATAGTCATCCTCCGGAGGCTGCGCGTCTCCTCCGCCACGATAACCGGTCGTCACATCGTTTACGTTCGGCTCGCCGGTTTCGGCCGCTCCGGAAAGGCCTTCGTCATACTGTTCTTCAGGCTCCATGTTCGTATCCGTCTCCGGGTGCGTGTCATCTATATCACCAACGTCCGGCTGTACTGCCTTCCGGTCATCGGTTGCGAGCGAGCCGTCTGAAACATCATCGGCCGGGCGTATCGGGCTCACACTCTCCTGAAGCTGGTTATCTTGGTACGTGGCATCGTCTGCGGGACGGAACGGCGTCTCCTCGGTATCTTCCGGTATCTGTTCTAGCTTCTCTTCGTCATTCGGCTCGTCGCTTGGCACTGCATCGGGCGGCATGGCGGCTCCTCTCTACCTCTTCAGCGTAGCTCGCCCCGCTTAAGACCTCTATAAAATACCCCACTTCAAAGTAAAAACCCGACATATAGTCGGGTCCTTGCTTTGGTGGAGCTGGCGGGTTCTGCCCCCGCGTCCGCCGGTTTATCTGGTTACTCGTCTACAGGCATAGTCCGTTTTAGGGTCTTAACGTGCGGTTTTAGAAACTGACAAACATCCCGCGCGGGCAATCCTCGTCTTGGCGGGCAGTCTGGATATTCCTGCTCGTGCAATCAGATGATATAAAACGCGTTACGGATTATCTGACGTCATCCGAGGCGTTGCTATAGCAACTTAGGCTACAGCTGGTGCGAAAGCCGGTTTGGCAGGAACGAGCTTTGCAGCAAGTTCCGCAATCAAGCTTCCACGGTCAACAGATTTTGCATCTATTGGGTTTTGCCTATAACGCTGGCAAGCGACCTGCTGATGTAACCGGTAAAGTCCAACGTCGAGCTTGAATTCAGCCCCGTCTAGTGTGCACCGGCTCAAGCCGGTACCTCTGTTATTATAACATATCGCGCGATGATTACAGTGTGCCTGCCGTATCGTGACCAGTGACGCAGAGTGCGCCGTGCAACGCATGCAGCCCTTCACACAACTGCTTTGCCTGCTTTTTCGGTAGAGCGGCCAGGGTGGGCGCGTAATACGTGTCAAGCACCTGGGTGGCGGCGGCCAGCAACTGTTCACCCTTGGGTGTCACGGCTGCGGGATGCCCGCGCTTGTCTCTTGGGTCCCGCAGGCTCTGGGTAATGCCACGTCCGGTCATCAACCGTATTTGCCGGCTAACGCTTGCCTCGGTCTGACCGAGCATGCGTGCAAGCTGCTTCTGCGAAACATGCTTATCCGGCCCCAGCAGGCGCAATATCTTGTATTGAGCGAGCGTCAACCCAAGTTGCTCCTGAAGCACTTGGTCGGACTGCGTGTCCATAAGCGCTACGATGTGCTGCAATAGGTAATCAAGCATACCTGTCGGCTGCATTTCTGTCATAGCCATTAAGCGTAGCGGAAATACTTAACAAGTCAAGTATTTTTGTACAGTGCGTGCCACTGCTCGAGCGTTAACTCCTGCGGCCGAGCCGATGAGTTAATATTGCTGCGTTTGAGCAGCGGTTCTGCTTCAGTACGGCCGATCTGCAGCCCCGCACTCAAGCTATTGAGAAGTGTTTTCCGGCGCTGCGAAAAGCCGGCCTTGACCAGCCGAAAGAATCGCCTGGTATCTACGTCGAACAATGGTTCGGGCCGGCGGGTAAGGATCAATATCCGTGAATCTACTTTTGGCGGAGGCGTGAATAGTCGGGCCGGTATCTCGCGGCCAAGCGATACCTGCCAATAAAACTGCGCCGTGACGCTCAACAGCGACATTTTCCCGGGAGGCGCTGCGACGCGCTCGGCGACCTCCTTCTGCACGAGCAAGACAGCTACGGAGGGTGGATTCGACGATTCGGAAAGCGTGCGGATAAGATTGCTCGTCAGGTAATACGGGATGTTCGCGACCACCTTGTAGCCGGCCGAGAGTGAAGTCAGATCGAACTCCAGGATGCTGCCCGTCTCGACTTGCAAGTTCGAGGCCGGCACGCGCCCCGGCAATTCGGCCGCCAAGCGCTTGTCTAACTCTACCGCGACAACTTCATGCGCGTACTGAACAAGCAGCGCTGTCAGCGTTCCCAAGCCTGGTCCGACCTCAAGCGCCGTGTCCTGCTGGCTCACTCCGGCCGCATCGCACATCGCCTGCAGCGCCGCCGCGTCAGTCAGCCAGTGCTGCCCAAGATATTTCTTCGGTGGTTGCATATTCTCCATAACTCTACCACCAATGGTACGTAATCCAGTGCTGGTATGCTGCTGCCCATGAGCCGTAGTGAGCGGCTGCATAGCCTGCACACCATCGCAACTGCGTAATCGGGTTCGTTGCCCAGTCAGCGCCGGTACTCGCCATTTTTGTGCCAGGAGTAGCCTGGCAGAGGCCATAGCCATTCGGCGTGTACTGGTTATCCGGTGTTACCGGACAATAATGTTCGCCCTGTGCCTTCGTCGGGCACCAACCGGATTCATGGCTAATAATGTAATCGGCATACTGGTAGTCCCCTGAGGCAATACCGGCCAGTGCCATATCGCCCTTAATGCCAGACAAGTTCGTGCCGCGCGCAACAATCTGTGTCACCGGATCGCTCACCATTACGGTCTGCACGAGCACACTTTTCACCACTTTACCCCCCTGCACCGTCACCTGGTATGTAAGCACCTGTTTGCCCGCGCTACCGGCTTGCCGTAAGGCGGATGTACCATAGGCCAGGGAATTGTCGTCGACATACTGCACCGGCATGGCGAGATCCTGTTCAACGCTTTGCAGGCGCGTGCCGTCGCGTAGCACGGAAATCGTTTCGTTCGCGGTAATCGGCGCCGTGGCCGCCGGACTCACCGTCGTGTTCTTCTCCAACTTGATACTTTTCTCGACCAAGAATTGCCCGACCGTTTTCGCGCGTGTCCGTGTCGAGGCGGCGAAGCCATTGATACTGAGCGTTACGGGCACGGAACGGTCGATAACAACTACGTTCGCGAGTGCCCGCTCTTGCAAGAAATTGTCGACCGGCCTGGCCGCTAGGGCGTCCTCCGGATATACCGTAAGGCCTGCCTGCTTGACCATGCTGCGCGGCGTCGCGGCCGCACTGTAGCTGAATGTCGCCGCATCGCCATCGATAATCTTCACCGGACTCGCCCGGTAGATATTGATACGAAAGTCATCCTGATGAATCGGTGTTTCGAGCGACGGTTCCACGACATCGCCAGGGTTAATGGCGATCTGCAGTTTCGCGAGCAAGATGCCGACAGTCGGCTCGTGGCTCGGCACTGTTCGCGTCTGGTGGTCATAGGAGATGATGACGATATCTGTTTGGGGCGGTGTAAGCGAGGCCCCGCGGCTCGCTAACCACAACCACAATATCCCTGAAGCCAAAATGAGAAAGCAAAAAACCCCGATCGGGATCGCCACCGGATGGTGGCTTAATAGCCGTAAGCGACGAATATGACGCTTGTGCCCGGAAGCAATCTGACGACGTATACGATACAGTTTTTTACGCATAAATATGGCAGCTCCGGTCGGCTAGAATACAATCGAGACGGTAGCTACAGCCCTTATTTTACCAGTAACCGTCAGTGCAGTATTTTCTTGCTTATAACTTCTCTAGAGGAGCGAAGCTGATATTGAGCTTCTTCGTACCTTTTCCCTTGAAGTAAACCGTTACCATATCACCGTCTTTCTCGACGACGGTGCCGGTACCGAATACCTGGTGGCGGACGCCATCGCCTTCATTCACCTCGGGAACGTAACGAGGTTCGGCAACGGCGGCACGCGGCGCCGCAGGACCAAAGAGCGGCTGCATAGGGCCGTATGACGCTTCCCCCTCTTGGAAGCCGGCGTCGATCTCACTCAAGAATCGGCTCGGCACATTGTGCTGTACGCCGCCGTACAAAAGCCGCCCGGTAGCATAGGTAAGGTACAGCTCTTCGCGAGCACGTGTCATACCGACATAGCAGAGCCGGCGCTCCTCTTCCATTTCCGTCTGGTCGTAGAGAGCGCGCGAGTGCGGGAAGATCGATTCTTCCATACCAACCATGAACACAACCGGAAATTCCAACCCTTTGGCGGCATGCAATGTCATGAGCGTCACCGCGTCGCTACCAAAGTCGGCGCTGTCTACGTCGCTGATCAGCGCCACCTCTTCTAAGAATCCTTCCAGGCCCACATCCTGATACTCACGAGCCACGCTGAGTAGCTCCTTCACGTTCTCCTGGCGTGCTTCGCCTTGCGGCGTGCCATCATCCAGGAACGTCAGGTAATTGATGCGCCTGAGCAGCGAGTCGATTAGCGCGGCAACTGGCGTTTCTTCACTGAGGACCCGCACGGCCGATAACAAGTCGCCAAGTTCCGCTAACGCGCCACGGGCTTTCGGTGTCATATCGCCGCACTCACGGGCCCGGACAAGCGCCTCGGATAACGACAGGTTGTTTGCCCGCTGCCAGCCGTAGAAGTTCTCGAGCGACTTCGGGCCGATACCACGCGCCGGCACATTGACGATCCGCTCGAAACTGACACGGTCATCCGGCTGGTAGATCAGGCGCAGATAGGCCAGGACATCTTTGATCTCTTTTCGATCGTAGAAACGAACGCCGCCGACTACGCGATACGGAATGCCGTAGTGCACAAATGTTTCCTCAATCGCGCGGCTCTGCGCATTCGTGCGGTACAGCACTGCATAGTCGCGGTAACGGCGCATACCGCCGTCGATACCGATTCTGACGCGGCGCACGATAGTCTCGGCTTCTGCTCGCTCGCTGGCGGCCTGAATAATCTGCACCGGCAAGCCGTCACCCGCTTCCGTCCACAGCTTCTTATCGGAACGCTGGACGTTCTTGGTAATAATGGTGTGAGCGGCATCCAGGATGCGCTTCGTGCTACGGTAGTTCTGCTCGAGCTTGATGACGGCGCAGTCTTTATAATCCTTCTCGAAGTTCAAGATGTTCCGGAAATCTGCGCCGCGCCAACTATAAATGCTCTGCCAGTCATCGCCCACAACGGCAACATTGTGACAGTCATTCGTGAGTAGTTTCACGAGCTTGTATTGAGCGGCGTTCGTATCCTGGTACTCATCGATCATGATATAGCGGAACTGGTCGCGCCACTTCTCGCGGATCTCTGTCTGCGCTTCCAGCATCGTGACTGTCTTGTTGATCAGGTCGTCAAAGTCTAGTGCCGATGCCTCTTTCAGCGCCCGCTGGTAGAGGGGAAATACTTTGGCCGCTGCCGCCTGGGCGGGTGATGAGGCCATGGACGCGTAGGCCTGCGGTGTTAGCATTTCATTCTTGGCTGAGCTGATCAGCCCTTTCAGGGCGCGTGCCGGGAAGCTTTTCTCGTCGATGGCTAGCTGCTTCATGGCTCGCTTGATCGTTGCCTGGGCGTCAGACTCATCGAAAATAACGAAGCTGCGCGGTATACCAACATACTCGCCATCCTGACGCAGCAAGCGGACGCAAATACCGTGGAATGTCCCCATGTATGGCATAAAGCTACGGTTCTCAGCATGCTCGCCAAGCAGTTGCGCCACGCGCTCGCGCATTTCGCGCGCCGCCTTGTTCGTGAACGTCACGGCTAGAATGTTGTAGGGCGTCGCCTTGCCGGACGCAATGATATAAGCAATCCGGTGCGTCAGCGTCTTTGTTTTGCCGCTACCGGCGCCGGCTTGGATCAGCAGCGGCCCTTCGGTCGTTTCGACGGCGCGACGCTGCTCGGGGTTCAGCCCCTGTAAGAGTTCCTCTTGCACGTATCTATTTTACCAAGACGGCAGCCATAGCGGCTCCGTAAAAACAACTACACGCTACGGTCATGTATTGAAAAAATGCGTCAGGGCGTGCAGGCCCTTTATCTGGATGATGCCGGCATCGAGTACGACATCGAGCCACACGAGACCGAGCACAATGACAAACAACAGCAAGATAAGGGCGACACGCAGGCCACGGCTGTCCTTCGCGCTGTGGATCGGCAGATAGTATCTTTTGCTCTCGATAACCTTCTCTTGTTCCGCTATGCGGGCAGCTTTCTCTTCGTCCTCTTTTTTCTTGGCTTCTTCAAGGGTTTTATTCGCTGCTAATTGTTTATCGTCCGCCGGCGCTTCCTTGCTATCCGCCTGGTCCGGCGTATCCGTAGGTGGCGTAGCCGCAACGGGAGCGGGCGACTGCGGTGATTGAGCTGACTCGGGGGCGACCGGCTCAGGCGTCGTAGACGGCGCAAGCCCTGGCTTGTCCGCAGTAACGGCAGCAGGCTCATCGGATACGGCAGGCGCATCGTCATTCGCTTGCTCCGCTATCGGCTTCAGGCTCAGCTTGGCATCTTTCACCGCGATCGGTACCGTCACCTTGGACTGCGCCTTGGGTTCGAAAACCGTTTTCACGCCATCATCGCCGTCAAGCGGCTCGATCTTGATTGACTTGCCAACCCGTGAAATAGCCGCACTCGCTTCTTGCCCCTCTTCAGAACTGAGTACCATCGGATCCTGCTTGATGAGCGGCCGGTTGGTAACGATAATGGGACGCCCTGATGCCGGCGGTGCGCTCTTTCCGGGCTGCGTAATATCCATCACTTTAGGCGTTTTAGCGCTATTCTTGTCGGCTGGCATGCACTTTCCTCTCTTCCTGCTGCAACCGGTACGCGGCGGCGACAATACCTGAGAACTTGTGGTAATTGATACTGGCGGCTCCAACAAGTACGCCATCGCAATCTTCAACTTCGAGATAGCCCCGGACGATCTGGTCGTCCACACTGCCACCATAAAGAACGCGGACAGCATTCGCCGCACGCTCGCCATACAATTCTTTGACTTCGTAGCGAATCCGCTTCATCGCTTCCTCCGCTTCATACGGCTTTGCCAGAATGCCACCAAAAGTACTGATAGCCCAGATTGGCTCGTAGGCAATCACCAGCTGTTCGACGCCGCCCGCCGTCAGATCACTTAGGGCCGTTGTCAGCTGATCGTGCAAGACTTGTTTCGTCTCACCAGCTCGCCGTTCCTCATATGTTTCACCGATACACAGGATCGGCGTGATGCCGTTACGGACCGCTGCCGCTACCTTGGTGCGTACGATTTCAAGGGTCTCGTGAAAGTAAATCCGCCGTTCCGAGTGGCCAATAATTGCATAATGCACGAGGTCCCGGAGCATCGTGAAGCTAACCTCGCCGGTGTAAGCGCCCTCGTCTTTGTAATAGGCGTTCTGGGCCGCCAGACGGAACTTGTGCCGGTCCATCTCTACCGAAAGGGGCTGCAGGCAGAGCAGGCTGGGCGCCAGGACAACCTCAATGTCACGGTGAACCGGAATACGCTCGTTGAGGCGATGCAACAGCAAACTCGCCTCGTGGGTATTGAGGTGCATCTTCCAGTTACCGGCGACCATTAGTTTACGCATATCGCTTACGGTTATTGTACCCCATCCTTATTTTGCAGTGCTTCGACACCAGGTAACGTCCGTCCGGCCATCAATTCCAAGCTAGCACCGCCACCTGTAGATACGTGGTCAAATGCTCCGACTAGGCCGCGCTGTTCAACGTAGCCGACAGTATCACCGCCACCGACCAGGCTAAATGGGCGGTGGCCAAATTGCCCGAGTATAGCCTCGACAACCAATTCCGTACCGTGCGCGTACGGCCCGACCGGCCCCTGCAGGCCTGCCATTTCCGTCACGCCCATAGCGCCGTTCCAGACAACGGTATTCGTAAGCTGTATGCTGCCGGCAATGAACGAACCGGAGAATGGCCCGATGTCTAGAATCATCTCGTCTTCCTTGATCTGGCTCGCCTCGTGCGGCGGCCGCTTTGGGTAATTCTCCACCGATGCAATAACGTGCGCGCTCCAATCGACAATGCGAGTCGGCGCGCTGCGATCTACCTTATGAGCCACGACTCCGTCCTGCGGCAAGTAAAACACAAAGTGTTCATGCTTCTCTCGTTCCCGCGCCTTCGCCAGAATATCTTTGGCGATACCAAAATCATCGTCTTCGACTAAACTCTTGCCGACTTTTATCCCTTCGGCTGCCAGAAAAGTGTTTGCCATCGCGCCACCGATCGCCACAATATCAGCCATCTCGATGAACGTATGTAAAATATCTATCTTGTCAGAGATCTTCGCGCCACCGATAACTGCCATGAGCGGCCGCTTCGGATTTTTCATTACCTCAGTGATGGTGTCTACTTCTTTTTCCAGGAGCAATCCCGCTACGCTCGGCAAAAAGCGGGTAACCGCATCAGTACTGGCGTGTTTACGATGTACGACGGCAAACCCGTCCTGCACGAACACCTCGGCCAGGGAAGCCAGTTGCTGCGCAAAGTTCTCATCGTTCGCTTCCTCTTCCGGATGGAAGCGCAGGTTCTCAAGTAACAGCACTTCGCCCGGCTTCAGGTCGGCAGCGGCACGTTCGGCTTCAGGCCCGACGCAATCACGGGCAAACGTCACCTTGCTTTTACCGATCAGTTCGCCAAGGCGCTTCGCTACCGGAAATAGGCTCTCTGCAGTGTTCGGCTTACCTTCGGGTCTCCCCAAGTGAGAACAAATAATCAGTCGGACGTTCCGCTCCAACAGATACTGAATCGTTGGCAGCGACTGCTTGATACGGTAATCGTCAGTAATAGTGCCGTGCTCAACCGGCACGTTATAGTCAGCACGCATTAGCACGGTCTTGCCGGCTAAATCGATATCACGGATGGTTTTCTTAGTAAACAAGCTGCCCGCCCTTGCTGCTTACATTAATACTGCTATTCTATCACGCGCACTTTAATTGTGTCGGTCGTTCCTGCCACCCCTGGCTGTCGACCGGAGGCGATTACCGTGACATCACCGCGCTGCAGCAGCTTGTGGCTCGCGAGCCAATCAGTCAGCCTGGCTCCAGCCTGGTTCGCTGCCGGCCGCACGTAACTCTTTATACCATACACGATTGATAATTGTTGGGCTGTGCGCGTCTCATTCGTCACGGCGAATAGCGGCACGTTCGGCCGCGTCGCCGCCACGTAGAGTGCCGTCGCGCCTGTTTTCGTTTCGGCGACAATTGCTTTGGCTTGGATATTCAGCGCCAGACGCTTGATGGCGCGCGATATCGCCCCCTGGCGGCTATGATCTTCGTGTTCTGGCCAGACAATTCTCGGAAAGAGGTCGCGTTCCGTTCTAAGGATAATACGCTTCATAGTCCGCACCGCTTCTATCGGATATTGCCCGGCAGCCGTCTCTTCGCTCAGCATCACGCAATCAGCGCCAATCAGGATCGCCGTCGCCACATCCGATACCTCGGCGCGTGTCGGCGCGGGCGACTCGGTCATACTCACCATCATCTGCGTTGCCACGATAGTCGGTTTAGCATAGCGCATGCCCAGGCCAATCAACTGCGTCTCAACGATCGGCACCGTTTCCGCGGACGTCTCACCCGCCAGGTCGCCGCGCGCTACCATGACCGCGTCGGCTTCCTGGACGATCGCCTCCATATTGTCGACGGCGGCTTTGGTCTCAAATTTCACGATCAGCCGCGCCCCCATACCGTGTTTCTTCATAAGCTCACGTAGGTCGCGCAGGTCTTCGGCACGCTGCACGAAGCTCTGGGCCACGTAGTCGATGTCCTGCGTCGCCCCGAAGGCCAGATCGGCGCGGTCTTTATCAGTAATGACGTCGCCCGCAAAGTCCGTATCGGGCAAATTAATCCCCTTGCGCTTCATAAACCAGCCGTCGTTCTCTACCGTAGCGGTCACAATACCGTTCCGTACGCTCGTCACCACCGTCCGTACCCGGCCGTCAAAGAGGTACAGCCGCTCACCTGTCTTGACTTTCTTTGCTAAGTCGAACTGTGCGGGGATAACCCCGCTCGTCTCATAATTCACCTGATGACCAAACCGTACACTGTCACCCGCCTTAACGGTAATGACATCCTCGAAGTCACCGAGCCGGATCTTGGGTCCCTGCAAGTCCTGGATAATAGCGACAGGCTTATTCAGCTCACGGCTGGCCTTACGAATCCATGCAATACGTTGAGCGTGCTCCTCATGTGTCCCGTGGCTAAAATTTAGCCGCAGGCCATTCGCGCCGGCGCGTATCAGTGCCGCAACCTGTTCATAGCTGTCCGTTGCCGGCCCGACAGTTGCGATAATCTTAGTTCGTTTCCATGCCTCAAGAGGCACATCCGTGATAGGTGTGGTAATGCTCATATTTTTTTCCTGAAGAGGTATTATACTCTCCTATCCTCTCTAGTGCACTACGGAAGTATTCGGAGCCGGGGCCTTAGTACCGGGAGCATTATCGGACCGAGGAGCTGCCAAATCAGCCGGCTTCAATCGGGATTTGGAGAATACAAAGCCAAAAGTACTACCCTGGCCTTCCTTACTGGAGAAGATGATTGACCCGCCCTGCGCCACTATCACCTTTTGCGCCATGAAGAGGCCAAGGCCCGTACCGTCCGGCCTGGTCTGGCGGGCATTCGCTGCACGGTAGAACTTTGTAAATAGATGGTGCTGCTCGGCCTTCGGAACGCCAATGCCATCATCTATGACCCGTAGCTCAACCGTATGCAGCTTGTCCTCAAGTTCAATCCGGATATGGCCACCAGCCGGCGTATAGTAGATTGCATTATCTATGAAGTTCATGACCACTTGCCGGATTTTGGTTGCATCCAACGTCAGTTCAGGGAACTTGGCGGGCTTTTCGTAGCCTAGAGTTAACTGCTTGCCGTTAGCCGCCTCCGCAAGCTGCTCCACTTCTTCTTGAACCATTTTCGATAGGTCAACAGGTACCGGTTCTATGACGAATTTACCCGTCTTTAGACGCGAGACATTCAGGAGGTCGGTAATAAGGAACACCATCCGTTGTGCGCTACTGAATGCCTGGCCAAGCATTTTAGCCTGGGTGGAGTTAACCTTACCCGCATCGCCCTCGATCACCATACTCAAGTAACCCTTCACGCTCGTCAGCGGCGTACGCAGCTGGTGAGATGCCATGCTAATAAAGTCATCCTTCGTATTGTCCAGCTCCTCTAGACGCTTGTTCGCCCGGCGCAATTTGCCGGTAGCCCGAGCGATCTCTTCCTGCAATGTGACATTGAATCTTTCGATCTCTTCAAAACGCAACGCGTTTTGAATCGCGATAACCAATTCATTCGCAATAATCCCCAGCATACGAACATCCTGAGAATTGTACATATTTCCACTACGCTTTTGGCCTAATATAATATAACCCAGTCCTTCCAAGCCATCCTTTGTGCTAGCAAACTCAGGCACAAGCCGCACTAAAGCCGCCACATCATTTCTGATTAATAAGCTATGGAATTTGTCGGCTTCTGGAGGTAAAAAGTCCGTAATGACCACATTCGTGCCCAGGTGCGTGCTCATTTGGCGTGCGGCGGCGACATCGCTCATACTAAAGTTTCTCTTGACCGTACCGATAATACGAATGTTCTTGAAATCCGTCTCTTTTATTCCGAACAGGCAGTAATCGGATTTTAGATTTTCAACGATAATCTGAGCGCAGGTATTAAGTAATTTTTCTAACTCAATGTTGCTTACTAGTGCTCGATTTAGTTTGTCTAGAAACTGCTGCGGATCATATGCATCCCTAAAGAAGACCTTGCTGGTAAATCTATCGAAATATTTACGCAAATACTGCAGCAAATACAGAAGACCAACACTCAGGAGGATGCCCAACGCCATAGCGGCATTGTTAAGGTGGGCATGAAAGAAGTGGTTCAGCAGCAGAACATACGGCGTAATAAACACGAACGTCATAATAAGCACCGTGGTTAAGTAAGCCAAGGCACGCACTACAAAGAAACGAACATCAAACAAGCGATGCCTTATGATGGCGTAAGCCATCGCAGCCACGACGAGCGATAATGTTAGGGGCGTATAGCTCGCCAGCGCGTAGTACCCTCGTAGCGGCAGGACGGCGTTGCCGATGATTACTATAGGAATAACAATAAAGAGACTTTCTGAGATGGTCCTGACCTGGATCTTAAGCGGACCGCTAAGCCGCCTGTTGGCTTGGATAAGGACAAGCGCCGTTGCAAGAACGGCGAGAAACAAAGGGCCGAAGTACAGCCATGTAAGCGGTCCAAATACATTCACCACTTGCCCGCCCTGAATACGAATATCCGAGACAACGTAAGGAGTGAGGCAAACCGTCCAAGAGAGAACTGAAGCAAGAAATAGATATACAAACCACCGCATTCGGGAGAACCACGATGCTAATTGCAACAAAAAGGCAAGCAGCGAAATAATTACAGCACCCCCTACTATAAGCAAAAGGCGATTCGTCCACAGCAGGAAATAGTGTGATGCGCTCGGTACGGAAGAGAGGTAGTTAACCACCATCCACGTAGCTACGCAGATACTGAAGGCAAAGAAAAGTTTATTGAGAGCGGCATGGGTATTTCTTAGGTAAATGCTTACACCTAATACAATCAATGCTATGCATATAAGCGAAACTACACCCAGGATGGCACTAAACATAAGCTCATTATGCCATAGTGCCTAATCCCCTAAAACAGTGTACCGTCGAATAGGTTAAAGCTTTTTAGCTCGCTTGGGTAACTTGTTGCCGGTAATCCTTGCGGGCCTTTCTTGCTTTGCCACTATAACTCGTTGGCGGATTCAGCCCCACAACGTCACGTATCATTGCTAAGGCAACGCGAAGCGTAGAACGTAGACGAGGGTGGGTTGTCTCGAAATCCTCACCGATACTGGGGTTGACCGCGTGCATTTTAGGGAAAAAGTGGGGCTTTCCATAGCGCTTATCCTCCAGCGTTAGCAGCTTTTCGAACTCATCCATAGCCAGATCCGTCGCATTCAAGACACTCCGTAATGTCGTCGGCAATGGCGCCTTCGCCTGGGTAGCAAGCAACGTACTTACGGCACCGGATACCGGAACGTTCGGGATAGTCGGGAGCTGGAAGCCCCTTACTTTTTTGAGGTACACAGCCTGCGAATCGGTCGGTTTGGCTCCCATGTAGTGCTCAAACGTATGCTGCGTGTCCGTAGGATTGAAGGTCGTCACCAATCCACCGCGCTCAACGTCAGTGGCCGAAATAACGAAACGGCCCAGGCGGCGCGCCGCGCGATGATAGAGCAGAGAGGCTTCAGGCGCAGTCAAATCTATCTCGTCAAAGCCGACAGTGATTCCGGACTTACCGGCATCATAACCAAGGAATTCATCTACATTTTCGGGTTGAATGCCATTCCGATAGACTCGAACCCGAGCCGTCGGGTTGTGCCGTGTTATGAGCTCAGCAGCAACATCGACTTTATTACGTCCGACATCCTCCGGAGTGAGCATTGGAATACGCCCGACGTTCGTGGCGTCAACCTTGTCCACATCGGCAATACTGAAGTCGTTCACACCTTCTTTTGCCAACATAACGGCTAGCGTAAGACCACCACCACCTACCCCGGCTATACGGGCCGAGGAGCCAATAAACCGCCGCCTCAGTTCTTCGCTGTAGAACCCCATTGGCCGTTCAAAATATTCTGCACGAGGATCATTCATTAAAACCTGGCCTTCTGGGGGGTCATAGACGTGCGTACCCTCCATGATGTAGTCGGCCTGCAAACGATCAGCTTCGATAATTCTTGCCATTTCAGCTCTCCAAAATAAGTGATTTACGAGCGAGGGGGTTAAGCGCTTTCCTGCAAATCTAATTCTATTGGGCGTATTGCCCGTTCTTTTCTCAGGGTCCCGTAATAAGCCATTTCACCGAGGGTGACAGGCATGGTATCAAGGACTCCCGGGTATCTCGCCTCTGTCTTGCGAGCAAATTCAGGTATATCGATTTCGATTGGCATGTTTACGCTACGGTAATGCGGGATATACTTCGGTTCGCCGTCACGTAAGCGACCAATCGGAACAAAGCGCTTCAAGTTCCGCTCAAGCAATTCTTCTACCATGCCATATGCTGGACCCAAGTTATGAGCGCGCACAAATCCTAGTTCAGCAGTAAACAGCTGGCCCGTATTCATCACTTGCACTCCAGCGCTCTCGTGTCGCGATATCAACCGGGACACTTCAAGCGCCGTGCTTGGTGCGGGATCTCTGGAAAATAGTTCCGGCCAATCCTTCTCGACTGGCAAAGGTTCTTCAGTTGCAGCCTCTAAGTACAAGCCCATTCCTTTAATAATCAAGCGGGATGCGGCGACTAAGCGCTGTTTATGACCGTGGTTCTCGATGACGCCAAACGCTACGGAGCGCGCATCATCCATGTCTCTATCGGTTCCATCGGAGTCAATGTCCTCCAGAGATAGGTGCCCCATTTGATCGAGATACACCGACCGTCGCAAATCGTAATAGGCATTGTATTCACGCTCAAGACCCTCGGCAACATGATTGCCAACAGCTATAATACCGACCGCGAAACGCGCATCCGGCCTGTCACGAAAAACATCCGATTCAATTGTCGGGATAACTTGTTCGTTACTAATTCCAAAGTTACTGTGAGACATTTGCCTCTCCATAAAACAAAAAACGACGCTGGCAACTCGGGGTCGCTCAGCATCGTTCTTGTCTACTAATTTACAAACTCATCTTATTTAGATAAGATAGGCTTATAATAGTCTAAGTTGTGAAATTTGTCAATATTAGTGATGAATATCACAAAAGGGCACCCCGACCACCCTTATGCTTGTTGCCCCACCATCTCCTCTGTATAATCCCGATTAAGGCCAAGATACACACATTTGTCTCTGCCTTCTGCCAGATGGTTACCTTTTGGTTAAACTTATGCCACCTACCATTGCCCTAGTAGAAGACGAAGCGCCAATTCAGCTAATGTATAAAATGAAGCTGGAACGCGAAGGCTTTCGTGTGGCCACGGCCTCGAATGGACGGGAAGGTCTTGAGATCGCAAAAGAGCTGCATCCTGACCTCGTACTGCTTGACCTGCGGATGCCCAACATGAATGGCGACGTGATGCTCGGGAAAATGCGTGCCACTGACTGGGGTAAAGATATACGCGTAGTAATCCTTACTAACATCAGTAAAGACGAAGCGCCAGCTATGCTTCGCCTTTTAAATGTCGACCGCTATGTCGTCAAAGCCCATTGCACACCCACCCAAGTCGTAGAAATAGTGCGCGAGGTACTGGACATGCCCAGCTCGTCACATCCCATATCCACGGCGTGATACACTAGGGAAAAGGATGGCGTTATGACAACCAGGGTAGCAATCATCGAGGATGACCAGGCGATATCACAAATGTACCGCTTCAAGTTCGAGGCAGAGGGTTACGAGGTTGAGACTGCCGAGAATGGGCGACTAGGTCTGGAACTCGCCAAGAAAATGAAGCCGGATATCATCCTCCTCGACCTCATGATGCCCGAGATGACCGGCGACGTGATGCTCGGGAAAATGCGTGCCACCGACTGGGGTAAAGATATCAAAGTTGTGATCCTGACTAACAAAGGCGAGCAGGAGATTCCCGACAGCGTCCGCAAGCTGAACGTCACTGCCGTTATACTGAAAGCCGATATGACGCCTCGTCAGGTGGCTGAGCTCGTCAAGAGTAAGCTCACCGCATAATTTTCTGGCATAATAGCATTATGAATGTTGCACTGGTCGGCTTCGGCATCGAGGGGGAAGCTGCTCTCAAATATTGGCAAGACTTAGGCGCAACTATAACCGTCTGCGACCAGGATCCGGACAAGCAGGTGCCTGTAGGCGTAGAGCGGCGGCTGGGCGAAGGCTATCTCGATAACCTCGATTCATTCGATGTTATCTGGCGTAGCGCCGGCATCAATCCTGACGTTATTCTGGCGTCAAACCCCGGCATACAAGATAAGATCACCACCACGATGAACGAATTTCTGCGCGTATGTCCAACGCGTCATATCATTGGCGTAACCGGCACGAAGGGCAAAGGCACGACAAGTACGCTGATTGCCAAAATGCTCGAAGCTGCAGACCAAAAGGTATTCCTGGGCGGCAATATCGGCATATCCCCGTTTGATTTCCTACCTAGCATTACCGCTAACGACTGGGTTGTGCTGGAGCTGTCGAGTTTTCAGCTGTGCGATATCAAGTACGGCCCCGAGGTTGCCGTCTGCCTCATGGTCGTTCCCGAGCACCTGAACTGGCATAAGGATCTCAGCGATTATCTCAACGCCAAGGCACAGCTCTTCGTCCACCAGGGATCCTCCGATACGGCCATTTACTTCGTCGACAACGGCAACTCCAAACAAATAGCAAGCCGGAGCCCGGGCATCAAGATCCCCTACTTCAAAGAACCAGGAGCACATGTTGAAAACGGCATCCTCACCATAACAGGCAACGCTATTCTGCCCATTAGCGAGCTAAAACTGCTCGGCGCCCACAACTGGCAAAACGTCTGTGCCGCAATAACCGCCGTCTGGCAGGTAACGCAGGATGTCATGAGCATGCAGGCGGTGCTGCGAAGCTTCAGCGGCCTGGAGCACCGGCTGGAATTTGTCCGGGAAATTAGCGGCGTACGCTACTACGACGACAGCTTCGGTACAACACCCGAGACAGCAATCGTCGCTATCCAGGCCTTTGACGCGCCAAAAGTAGTCATCATAGGAGGGTCGGACAAAGGCGCATCGTTCGACGACCTCGCTGCGGTCTTGGCCGGCGACACTATCCGCCAAGTCATCCTCATCGGCAATCCTGCAAACCCCATGCATAAGTCAGCCACGCCGACTATAGAGGCCGCGTTCCGTGCACACGGCGTTCAGGCAATTACCTCACTCGTCAAACCGGGCGGCAGCACCATGGCCGAAGTTGTAGCAGCTGCGCAACACGCCGCCAAGCCAGGTGATGTCGTACTCCTCTCCACTGCCTGTGCGAGCTTCGATATGTTTGAGAATTACAAAGACAGGGGCGACCAGTTCAAGAATGCTGTTGCGGCGTTGCCGGAAGGGCAGCCAGTATCCGCTCCAACTGCCTGACGACCGCGTCTTCGGGTTGGATGACAACAGCACGCTTGCCGGCGACCGCCTGAATTTCCCCTTGAATCCAATGGTAGTGCGTACACCCCAGTACGATGACGTCCGTGCCTTGTTGCAGGGCGGGTTCTATATCTTCACGGATTTTATCGGTATTCATCCTATTGTGTTCGATAAGATACGACCAGTCCGCACAGTCAGGTTCCAAAACACGCACACCGGACGCGTAGGTATCTTTCAGCCAATGGTAGCGTTCGCTGTGCAGCGTGGCAGGGGTAGCACAAACAGTGATTGTTCCAGTTTTCGTCATGGCTGCCGCCGGCTTGACCATAGGTTCAAGCAGCACGAACGGTATGGAAAAGTCCTCTCGAAGCCTCATCCGAAGCGTCGTGCTTACCGTGTTGCACGCAACAACTATGACGCTGCAGCCTTGAGCGATCAAATCCTTGAAGATAGGTACCGCAAAGCCGTAAATCTCCTCTGGCGTCCGCGTGCCGTAGGGAACATGTTTGCTATCGTTTACAAAAATCACATCGAGGTCAGGACGCTTACGCTCGATGGCCCTGGCAACACTTAGGCCGCCTATACCCGAATCAAATACCCCGATTTTCATGACGCCTTCACCGTAGCACGCGCAGCACGGATAACATTGTCAAATAACGCGCAGATAGTGAGCGGGCCAACACCACCCTTTTGGGGTGTGATGGTCAGATCGTCGCGCTCATAGACATCCGGCGCCAAGTCGCCAACTGTTTTGCCCTGCTCGCCGGCCACACCAGCATCGACGACTACCGCCCCCCGCTTCAGCATGTCCGCCACTACAAGACCCGGTACGCCAGTCGCCGTGATAACGATGTCGGCACCTTCGATAATCCCAGTGCTATCTTTGGTCTTACTGTCCACCACCGTAACATCGTAGCCTGAGACGCACAGCATACGTTCCAGTGGTGCACCTACCAATTTGCCGCGGCCAATGAGCACGATATTCTTGCCCGCTAGGTCGACATTGTATCCGGCAAGCAACCAGAGGATTGCGAGCGGCGTCGCGGGATCAAGCGTAGCATTCTTACCAAGTGCATCTACATCTTTCTCGGGTGCGACAAGATCTACAATCTCATCGGTTTTGGACGGGTCTTCAAGCGGTAGTTGTACGATAATGCCGTGCACCGAGTCATCTTCGTTCAAACGCCTAATGAGCGCCGGCGCATCTTCCTGGGGCACACGGTACACATCGACGTCAACAAGAATATCCATGCCATAACGCTGCTTCATGCGCATATAGACATCTATTGCCGGATGCTCAACCGTCACTACAATGGCCAGTTTTGGCTGCACCTGCCAGGCCTGGCGAAGCGACCGCACATCATGTGCCTGCCGCGCTTTGATATAGTCCGCCAGCTCCCTGCCGTTCAGAAGTTTCATCACCATATTGTACCAGAATCTACTCTGTTATTGATCTCAGCACAAGCATCGTGCTATGCTGCCCCTACGTCTAAGGCAAAGGGATGTTATGAAACGATCCGATACAGGCACAACGTCAACCGCAAAGGGCCGTACCGACAGTCGCTTACCGGATACCTGGCCAGGTGCATTCGATGCCTACAAGTTTTCTCGTGATGCAGTAAAACACAATCTCGTACCGTTGTTACAGATTTGGGTCGGATACTTCGTCATAGTCCTCATTGTCACGGGAGCATCGCATTCGACCACCGCCGCTTCGGCTCTTGCATCATCGCTCGTCAGTTTCCTTCTCGGGTCCGTGTTCACCGTCATTACGACGCGCATATTCTTGGCCTGCGTCCGCGGCCGGCATATGTCTGTCAGTGAGGCTTTCGGAGGAGATCTGCCGCAGCTGACGCTGCGAATGATCGGTCTGGAAATACTCGTTGTCCTTAGTATCGTTGGCAGCTTCGCACTCCTCATCCTTCCCGCTCTATTCGTCATCCCGAGACTTTCACTAGCTCCATACTTCCTCATCGACAAAGATAGCGCCGCCCTAGACGCCTATAAGGCAAGCTGGGCGGCTACAAAGGGCCATTCCCTGAAGGTCTGGGGCATTATAGGCGTTAGCTTTCTCATGCTATTACCAATCGTCACCATCGTAGGCGCTCCCGTTTCGCTATATCTGCTGTTCATGTATAGCGCCGCCAACGCCGTCCTGTATGCCTATCTGTTGCAACACCCAGCACCTTCCACGACTGCTTGACACCATAAGCGTCATACCGTTAAATGCAAGTCATGGAAGATAACAAAAGTACAAACCAGGACAGCCCGCAGCCAGCAGTAGCAACTCCCGATGACCATTTATCTCCTATTAAAATGGTTGAGCGGGTGACGGTATGGGTCATGGTGATAAGCACGATCGTGTTTGCACTTATCTGCATTGCGGCAATATGGGGCCTCTTCGGAAGTAACCAGGACAACATTATCGGCCGCTCGCTTGGGACGATTGCCGTTATAGCATTTGCTGCGCTTGTGGTGAACGTAGGCGCCAACATTCTTGATCATTCAAAAAAAAAGTAACTCCGGAAGCCGACGACAAGCCGGACCAGGAGTCCGAAGCCAGCCCAAGCGGCACGCTGTGGTTCGTTGCAGGCCTGGCCTTGTTATTCGTACTTCCACCGGTGGCAATACCGCTGTTGCTCTGGTTAGGGTTCGCTAACAAGACTGGCTCACATGCGCTGAATATCGCCAGTCGAGTCATCGGCATCACCGGGCTGGTCGTTGTTTTAGCAATCGCAGCCCTCGTCGGATCTATCCTGTATGGACTGCATTACCTCACCTGAAGGGTTGCCAAAACAGGGGTAATTTGCTAAAGTTTCTCTGTTGCATGGCCTTTTTCTTCTGTATCAGGGGAAAAGAGCAGCCCGTCAAAATGTATTCCATTTTGCTGGCGCGATGAGAAAAATCCTTTCGGGTTTGTCTAATGTGCAGCACGGGCCAGTAGCTCAGCTGGTTAGAGCACCTGCCTCTTAAGCAGGGTGTCGAGGGTTCAAGTCCCTCCTGGCCCTCCAAACATAAGCACTCTGAGACCTCAGTTATCTGGGGTCTTTTGTGTTATTATCCTGTTATGAACTATACGCATCCCCTAGGAGCTTGGCTGTCAGTCATGGTCTTGGTTGCTCTACTAATTTTTGCCTTTGAAATATGGATGATCGTGGACGCCGCTATCAATAATAAAGATTAGCGACAAGGCGAAAGTGTGGTGGATCATAGGTATGCTCATCATCCACCCGTTCGTTGCAATCGTATATTTCTTCACTGACCGTCAGAAACACTAGATAAAGCTACTATGGGTAATCGTTAGCCGCTCCGAGTCACGGGCGATACGGCTTCTGCGATAATACCCTAAGACAACAGCCCAGCGTCTACCTACGCTCAGGTACCATACCTGGTTAGCAAGGCTGACAGATCGAATACGTTCACGACGCCGTCATTGTTCACGTCGGCCGTAGCAACAGTAGTGGCGTAATCGGTAAGCAGTGCGGATAAGTCATAGATATTGACCGTCCCGTCACAGTTGAGGTCGGCCACCTTGCAGACGGTCACAACCGCCGTTACCGGAGTCGTGCCGCCGCTACCGGTGCAAGAAAGCGTGTAGGTAGTGGTGGCGCTTGGGGTAATGCTTACCCCTGGCGAAGTGTTGCTGAGGGCTGCGCTACCGCTCCAGGTAGCGTCGGCCGGACTGGCACTTGCGGAACAGGTCGTCGCATTAGACGAGGACCATGTCAGGACGCTTGATGAGTTGCCAGTAGTCTTGGTAAGCGTTTGCGTGGGCGTAGCGGTCAGGGTGACGGTAGGCGCTGGGTTCGCCGAGGCGGCATACACGTTGCTGACCATGGTATTCGCCCACAGCGTCCGGTAATCCCATTGACCGGCCGTAGTAGGGTGCGGGCAGTTCGAGGTATTAATCAAGCTCTGGTGCGTATCAAAATAGGTCCATAAGTCGGGGCCATGGACAATTTCCGGAAAATTGGCATACAGCGTATTGACGATCCAGTGGTTCGGCGTGCCAGAGACGGTCGGGTCGTTGTCCGTTAGCGCAGCGGAGCCGTCACAAGAGGTGGGTGCCCACGGAACCGTCGGAACAACCGGTACCATGCCGGCATTGATAACATCCTGCACGAGCGCTGCCATATTGGCCTCGTAGTTGTTTGACGCGGTATCCGGCCAAGTATGTCCGGTGCCGTTCAGGTCGTTCGTACCGAGGTTGATCGTGACATAGTGCGCCGTTGGGAAACTACTTAATACTGTCGTGATCATACTGGGCGACGCGGGTTCGCCATCGGGGCACTGTGTAGTCAAGCCAAGCCAGTCACAGGCCTTGGAGAACGACACGCCGCCTTCTATTTCACTAGGATAATACGACGCGTTGCCACTATTGACAGTCTGCATGAAGTTTGGCGGGGAAGTCGGCGCATGCCACATGGAGTTGTTGGTAATAGAATCACCGAGGAAAAGCCAAGCATCGGTATTTGCCACGCAGGTGCTAGCACAGGCCGTCACGTCCATATGCCAGGACGCATCCGTGTTGCCGCTCGATCCCGATGACGCCGTCACATTCATGCGCAGCCAAGTGCATGGGGAACCGCCACAGGCAGTAGCAAGACTGACTGCATATTGGCCACTATTGAAGGGGTTATTAGTGACTGTCTCGAGATTCGTCCATCCGCTTGCCGGAGGCGTACCGGTGCAGGCCGACGAACAACCGTCAATCGTAAAGTTCTTAGGCATGTTATAGTTCGTGTCGCCCAAAAATGGGACGCTTGCCCAGAAGTCATTGTTGTCGTTGTACCAGCTGATGATCGCACTGGTACTTGGCGCAGTCGTGAAATGGATAATACCTGCACACGACGGTGTACAACGATACGAGTCGTACGTGCTGTCCACCATATTTGATACAGGGTAAACTACCGTCCCCGTAGCATACGTCGACTGCCCTTGGCTTATTAATGTCGACTGCGTCGGAGCACTCGCGGCAAGGCTGGGCGAGCTCACACGCGCACTTATACCAATCAAGACCGCTACCAAGAAAACTAGCAACACCCGTGCCAAGCGGATCTTGGGCACAAATATTCTCACAGGTGGCTTGCGTTTAATACCCGGCATGTTCTCCGAAGAAGCAGCTTCCAGCTACTATGAACCCTTCAACCATAAGTATGTTGAAAAATTCCTACCCGGTCAATCCCCTCCTAGCCCCGCCAGGCACGAAAACTGTCTACGTCTTTTACGCCATGCTTGAGTATAGCCGTATACATCTCATGACTTTCAGCATGGAGCTGACCGTCATTTCTTGCCTGCTTCAGTGTAAGTATTACCTGCCGAGCATCATCGGTCATGCTGTCCTTTATCCAATCATTGCCTTTGCTCAGGACCTCACGCGGCCCAAACCAGATGTCAATCTTCCAACGGTGACCACGGTAATCACCCTTTACACCGACATAATACGACTCCGGAAACCCTGGATGGTACACCGACGGATGCGCCGCAAAGTCGTAGTACAAATAGCCGTTCCAGTAGTTCTGCTCGATAAGTACGTCGAGCGCTGTACGTGCAGATTCTTTGGCTTTGTCGCCGGGCACGAATACATAGATATCGATATCAGCCCCGAGTAAGACGCCATAATCATAGCTACCGGTATAGTGAACCTCGCCAATAGGAGAGAGGACACTCCGCAGTCGTGATTCGGCGAGTAAATCGTCCGCCTCTTGCTGCCAGCCCTTTGCTTGTGCGAGCAGATCCATCATGCTCCCATCATAGCAAAGGTCAGCCATAACCGTTTTGCTGTACAATCAGCGTATGGAGCAAAGTACGCCACAACAAGCACCTGTTGAGCAGCCACCCGTTCCACAACCTGAGCCGCAAAGACCGTACAAGAAGCTCCTCATTATAGAAACTAGCGCTCTTACTGTCCTGCTTGTTGCCGCCAGTGCTGCTGCCATTCTTTGGCACTTCCATCAGACCTCACCGCAACCAAGTACGCAGGCCAGCACTACAACTACAACTACGACGTCGAAGCAGGCTGCCACTGCTACTCAACAGCCCGGGCCGCAACTTGACCCGACTAAAAACTACGGTAATAAGTACGCAGATGGCATCTTGCCGGTTGGTGACGGCAAATACGTCACCGATAGCCCCAAGCAAGGCTACGTCTACGCCTGCACCAATTACGCACACAACCTCGCAACGGATAACGGCGGCGCCATGGTCCGCGGCCCCTGGTTCACCGCTAACAATACCGCGTATAACGCCAATGAGAAGCTGCACGTACAAGGCAGCGTGTTATGGCAGGCCGACTTCACTAACACGCTGAGCGGCGGCACGCGTACCATCGTTACGAATGACCTGCCGACTCACCCGACCGGCATCTTCCCCATTGTGGCGAGCGACCCCGCTTATCACTATGACCGCAACCCGAATACGATCACCGGCCAGACGCTTACCTTCAACCTATCCAGCCAGCCGATATATGGCACAACACCGACATGCATCGGCGGTACGGTAGGCATCATGCTCACCGGCGTAGAACTGTTTAGCGCCTTCGATGCCGGTGGCCACGACGCAGGCGCCTGGGAAGTCCAGGATAGCTGCAACGGTCACCCGCAGAGTCAGGGCCTTTACCACTACCACACGCTGAGCAACTGCATCAAGGACACGAGCGTTCATACGGTAATCGGCTATGCCCTGGACGGTTTCCCAATAACGGGCCCGAAAGTCGGGGCGAACAATATCCTGACGAGTAGCGACCTGGACGAATGCCACGGCATTACCAGCCAGATAACACTGGACGGCAAAACAGTTACATCCTACCACTACGTTATGACCGAAGATTTCCCCTACTCCGTCAGCTGCTACCGCGGCACTCCGATCCAGCCCCCGGGCATGCCATCCACACCTCCACGGCATCCGTAAACCATTAGTACTTGACAAAAATCATTAGTTTTAGTATTATTAGATTACTTTAGTAATTCTCTTCGTTCATGCGCACGGTTTCCCTCTGGGACCTGCACGTTCTCGATAAGGGTTTTTATCAATCTATTTACCCTTCAAGTACTACTCTAGTAACGAAAAATAAGGAAAGAATAATGAATCAACCAGCCAATAAACAACCGGTCCGCCACCGTGTGGACACAAACCCGAAACTCAGGCGCGCAACCGTGGAAGCGCAACGACGCGCCCGCGATGATGCGGAACGCACCGTCAGTCGCTACGCGGCTGCAGCACCGAACCCGAAGCGACACGCCAACGCCGTTACCAACGAGACAAATAAGCTCAAGGTAACATTCCTGGGCGGTTTGGAAGGTGTCGGCGAAAAGAACATGGCCGTCATCGAGTACGGCAACGATGCCCTGGTGCTCGACTGCGGCAACAACCTCGGCGTCGACTTGCCGGGTATCAACTACGACATTAGCGACACGACGTACCTCGGAAGCATCAAGCACAAGCTGCGCGGCTATGTCATTACCCACGGCCACCTCGACCACATCGGCGGCCTCCGGCACACCGTGCCGCGTTTCCCCGCCCCTATCTACGGCTCACGCTACACGATCGGCGTTATCGAGAAGTCATTCGAAGACGAAAGTGCCGATCCGGACTTTGCTCCTAAGCTCATCATTGCCAATACCGATAACCACGAGCGATTCACGCTGGGCTGCTTCCGCGTGGAGTTTATCCGCGTCACCCACTCCATACCCGACCCCTCGGCAATCTGCATAACCACGCCTGTCGGCAAGATTGTTGCCACCGGCGACTTCCGGCTCGACCCGGAGCCGCTCGACCACCTGCATGTCGACAAAACGCGCCTGCAGGAGCTCGGCGACGAAGGCGTGCTCTTGCTCCTGAGCGAAAGCAGCTACGCCGACAGCGAAGGCCGCACACCGACCGAACACACGCTGGAACAAAGCTTCCGCGACATCATAACCCAGGCCGAAGGACGCATT